>JABNAD010000491.1_pt1 | contig 22721 bp, 26 predicted proteins | sample 7240381 | NCBI WGS metagenome assembly JABNAD01 (sample SAMN11332834, study PRJNA596920) | anaerobic digester metagenome | biome: digested sludge; isolation source: digested sewage sludge-derived enrichment culture grown on H2/CO2 | place: Germany: Goettingen
GCCTGCACCCGAAACAACAGGAACGGAGGAAACAACCGAATGAAGAAATTCTGGAACTGGGCACGGGATGAAGATTCCGGTGTCAGAACACTCTATCTGGACGGCGTAATTGCAGAAGAATCGTGGTTTGATGATGATATCACCCCTAAGGCTTTCAAAGCTGATTTGGATGCCGGTGAGGGTGACATTGTCATTTGGCTCAACTCTCCCGGCGGCGACTGTATCGCTGCGAGTCAGATCTATGCCATGCTCATGGATTACAAGGGCAAGGTTACCGTCAAAATCGACGGCATTGCGGCTTCGGCAGCAAGCGTTATCGCAATGGCAGGAACCGAGGTGCTGATGGCCCCAACAGCCCTCATGATGGTGCATAACCCGCTCACCATAGCAATCGGCGACAGCGAGGAAATGCAGAAAGCCATCGCTATGCTGGACGAGGTCAAGGAAAGCATCATCAATTCTTATGAAATCAAGACCGGGCAGTCCCGCACGAAGTTATCCCACCTCATGGATGCGGAAACCTGGCTCAACGCAAACAAAGCGATTGAACTGGGCTTTGCAGACGGCATTCTGGAGGATGAGAAAAAGCGGATTCAGCCGGACGATGTCACATATGCTTTCAGCCGCAGAGCGGTAACGAACTCGCTGCTGAGCAAGGTCAAACCCAAGATACCCAAACAGAACAAAGGCACACCCGTTGAGTCGCTGGAAAAGCGGCTCTCTTTAATTTCTCACTAAATTTTATGGAGGTAATATCAATGAACAAAATTCTTGAACTGCGCGAGAAACGCGCAAAAGCATGGGAAGCGGCAAAGGCTTTCCTAGATACCAAGCGCGGTGCTGACGGTCTGGTTTCCCCTGAAGACACCGCAACCTACGAGAAAATGGAAGCCGATGTGGTCGCTCTCGGAAAAGAAATTGACCGTCTTGAGAAGCAGGAAGCCCTTGACCGCGAGCTTTCAAAGCCACTGAATGCGCCTCTCACAGGCAAGCCTGCGGTACCCGGCATGGAAACCAAAACAGGCAGAGCATCCGATGAGTATAGGAAAGCGTTCTGGAACGCAATGCGCACCCGTGCCGGTGAAGGACTTGATCCTATTGTAAAAAACGCACTTCAGGTCGGGACTGATACAGAGGGCGGATATCTTGTCCCGGACGAATTCGAGCGCACCCTTGTGGAAGCTCTTGACGAGGAGAATATCTTCCGCAAGCTGGCTAATGTCATTACCACTTCCTCCGGGGACCGCAAGATTCCGGTCGTTGCGTCTAAGGGCACCGCTTCCTGGATTGATGAGGAGGGCGTAATCAATGACAGCGACGACAGCTTCGGTCAGGTTACCATCGGTGCGTATAAGCTTGGAACGATGATCAAGGTTTCTGAGGAGCTGCTGAACGACAGCGTATTTCCGCTTGAAGCATATATTTCGAGGGAGTTCGCAAGGCGTATCGGCAGCAAGGAAGAAGAAGCCTTCTTCACGGGCGACGGCTCCGGCAAACCGACCGGCATCCTTGCCGCTGCCGGCGGCGCTCAAATCGGTGCAACCACGGCAGGCTCTACGGCTGTCACCATTGAAGAGGTGCTCGACCTGTTCTATTCGCTGAAAGCACCCTACCGTAACAAGGCTGTATTCGTGATGAACGACTCCACCGTAAAGGCAATCCGCAAGCTGAAAGACGGCAATGGTCAGTATCTCTGGCAGCCCTCGCTGCAGGCAGGCACTCCCGACACCATTCTGAACCGTCCGCTCTACACCTCGGCATATGTACCCGCAATTGCCGCAGGTGTAAAGAGCATCGTGTTCGGCGATTTCAGTTATTACTGGGTAGCCGACCGACAGGGCCGTGTATTTAAGAGACTCAATGAACTCTATGCTGCAACAGGCCAGGTTGGCTTTGTCGCCACCCAGCGTGTTGACGGCAAACTGATTCTGCCGGAGGCTATAAAGGTACTCCAGCAGAAGGCTTAACGGAGGTGCGGCATGCGTTACAACACAAAGAACTACACCGAACAGGGCGGCGAGAAAACTGTCATCGGCGGAACACTTGAAATTAAGGAGGGATCCTCGGTAACGGGGCTTCCTTCTGCTATTAACCAGGCCGCCAGCACAGCCTCCAATGTTGCCGGAGTCAAGGATGATTTGAATGCTCTTCTGATAAAGCTGAAGGATGCGGGGCTTATGGCACCAGATACATGGAATGTCTCAGTAGCCAAGGCGCCCACTTCGCTTAGTGAAGATATGACAGAAAATCAAAGCAAGGTAGAATCTGTTGCTATTGAGGACAATGTTATTACAGTCACTGTTCCGGTTGACGGGCTGATTGCGTATGAAAGCTCGACCCCCGCACAAGGAACCCACAAATGGGTTGCCATCCTCATAACAACAGGACTTCCTGCCATCACGGCAGTCAAGTATAACGGTAGTCAGCTGACATCAGCCGACGTAAACGAGGCTGCGGCTGTCGGCGGGCAGGCTGGAGATATCGTTATGTGGCTGAAGTGCGATGAAATCGTTAATCAGCCGAAAGTATTCACCTTGTGGGCATCCGGTTTTCCCGCTGCTGAATTCACTGTTGTTATCGCAGAACCGGAAACAGAAGAATAAAGAAAGGACGGTGGCGGTATGACGCTGCTTGAAAAAGTAAAGGCAAATCTCATTCTTGAGCATAGCGCGGACGATGATCTGCTTCAAATGTATATAACCGCCGCCGTAGCCTATGCCGAAAGCTATCAGCATCTGCCGGAAAACTACTATAAAGACTATCCGATGCAGCCCACCACAGAGCAGGCCGTCATCATGCTGTCGTCCCATTTCTATGAATCAAGGGACGGCAGCACCGGTGGCTTTTTCGCGGATAATGTACAGGCGGGACAGCAGGTATGGAACACGGTCAATCTCCTTCTTAAGCTTGACCGGGATTGGAAGGTGTAAGCATGAGTTTTGGTAAGATGAACTCCTTCATTGACATCGTATCGGCAGAACCGGTCAAGGACGCCGATGGCTTCGTTAATCACGGAGACACAGTACTTGCTTCGGTCAGGGCATATTTTGAGCAGAAGAACTCTACGGAAAAGTGGCGCAATATGGCACAGTCGGATGAGGTGAATGCCTTGTACCGCCTGCGCGCCATTCCCGGCATCGAACTCACCACCCGCCATGTTATTATCTGCGAAGGTAAGCGCTACAACATATACTCGGTTGAAAATGTAAAGGGCCGAGGTATGTATCTTGAAGTATTGGCGGTGAGCGTAGATGGCTAAGGTCGATTTCAAAATGCCGGAGGATTTCCTGCTGAAGGTATCAAGGCTGGCTGAAAAAACCGATGATATCATACCGAAGGTTCTGGAAGCCGGTGCCGAAGTCGTATTTGACAAAGTAAAAAGCAATCTTTCTTCTGTGGTCGGCAAAAACACGAAGGTTGAAAGCCGCTCCACCGGAGAGCTTGAATCGGCGCTTGGCGTGTCTCCGGCAAAGCAGGACAGGGACGGCAATTTCAATGTAAAAATAGGATTTGCAGAACCACGCTCTGACGGCGACAGCAATGCCAAAATTGCAAACATCCTCGAATACGGCAAGCATGGTCAGCCTCCGAAGCCTTTTCTGAAACCCGCCAAGAGCAAATCAAAGGATGCTTGTATAGAGGCTATGACCAATAAACTGGAAAGCGAGATTGAGAAGCTATGAGTATATTGTCCGAACTGAATACACTGCTTGAAGCCGAAAATATCCCTGTTGAAACAGGCGTCTTCAGCGGAGTGCCTCCCGATGAATATGTGGTGCTGACTCCGCTTGCCGACACCTTTGCGTTTTTCGGAGATAATAAACCGATTGCGGATATAAACGAGGTAAGGATTTCGCTGTTCAGTAAAAATAACTATCTGCAAAGAAAAAATCAGCTTGTGAGGATGCTCCTCCAAGCTGATTTTGTTATAACAGACCGCCGGTATATAGGACATGAAGATGATACCGGCTATCACCACTACGCCATAGATGTGGCAAAATATTACGAACTGGAGGAATAGAAAATGGCTACTATCGGGCTTGATAAGCTCTACTACGCAAAGATAACGGAAGGTGCGAACGGAGCCGAAACCTACGGCGCTCCCGTTCAGCTTGCCAAAGCGATGAAAGCTGATCTGTCTGTCGAACTGGTGGAGGCGACCCTTTATGCCGACGACAGTCCCGCCGAGGTTGTGAAAGAATTCAAATCCGGAAAACTGTCTCTCGGTGTCGACGACATTGGCATAACAGCCGCCGAAGATCTGACCGGGGCAAAGATTGACGACAACCACGTTGTGGTATCCGGCGGAGAGGACGGCGGCGCTCCCGTTGCTATCGGGTTCCGCGCAAAGAAATCCAACGGAAAATACCGCTACTTCTGGCTTTACCGCGTCGTATTCGGTATTCCTGCGACCAACCTGCAGACGAAGGGCGACAGCATCACCTTTTCCACGCCAACCATCGAGGGTACGGTCTATCGGCGCAATAAACCGGACAGCACCGGAAAACACCCGTGGAAAGCAGAAGTCAACGAGGACGATACAAGCGTTCCGGCTGCTGTTATCACAGGCTGGTACACACAGGTTTACGAGCCGACATTCGCGGCTCCTGTGGGGGGTGACGAATGATGACTGATGAAAGAAGCGCAAGAATCACCATCGGCGGTCAGGAATACGAACTGATCCTTACCACGAAGGCAACAAAAGAGATTGCCAGGAGATACGGCGGTCTTTCAAATCTGGGCGAAAAGCTGATGAAAAGCGAGAATTTCGAGATGGCTCTTGATGAAATCGTATGGCTTATTACACTCCTCGCCAATCAGTCGGTGCTGGTACACAACCTGCAGAATCCCGCCAAGAAACGTGAGCTGCTAACTGAAGATGCGGTCGAACTGCTCACCTCGCCGCTCGAACTCTCCGACTATAAAAACTGCATTATGGAAGCGATGTTCAAGGGAACGAAGCGCAATATCGAAAGTGAGGATGAACCCTCAAAAAACGTGTCGGTCGGGTAAGCGACGAAGAGTTGTTTGCCCGGCTGATTTTTTACGGCGTGACTCTGCTGCATCGGTCAGAGCAGGAGGTCTGGCTCATGCCTCTGGGCCATCTGCTCGACCAGTGGGAGATATATAAGCAGTTCAAAGGTCTGGCAAAACCAAAGCGCGAGCACTACATTGATGAAATCATACCAGGCGGTATCTAAGGAGGTGGTGAGATATGGCGGATAATTTTGGTTTGAAAATCGGCGTCGAGGGTGAAAAGGAGTTCAAGAAAGCTCTTTCTGACATCAACCAGTCGTTCAAGGTACTCGGTTCGGAAATGAAACTGGTCGAGTCCGAGTTCGGCAAAAACGAAAACAGCGTCCAGTCCCTCACCGCCAAGAACGAGGTTCTGACAAAGCAGATCGATGCGCAGAAAGAAAAAATCGAAACGCTCCGCAAGGCGCTTGAAAACGCCTCAGCCTCCTTCGGCGAGAATGACCGCCGCACACAGCAGTGGGCTGTTCAACTAAACAATGCACAGGCCGAACTGAACAATATGGAGCGCGAGCTCAAGCAGAACGAGAAGGCGCTTGACGGCGTTGCCGACGAGTTTGACGATGCGGAAAAGCAGGCTGACCAGTTCGGCGATGAATTGAAGGACGCGGGAGATAAGGCTGACGATGCCGGCGGACGGTTTCAAAAGCTGGGTGGTGTCCTTAAAGGCATAGGCGCTGCAATGGGCACTGCTTTTGTCGCAGTGGGAGCAGCCGCCGTGGGAGCAGCAAAAGCACTTACTGATATGACTGTGGGTGCTGCTGCTTACGCCGACGAAATCCTCACCATGTCTACGGTTACGGGAATGTCGACTGAAAGCCTGCAGGCGTACAAATATGCCGCCGAACTGGTCGACGTTTCTATGGAGACATTAACCGGCTCTATGGCGAAGCAGGTCAAGTCTATGGCGAATGCAAGGGACGGCTCTGCTAAGTTTGCCGATGCTTATGCAAAACTCGGTGTTTCTGTGGCAGATAGCAATGGTCAGCTCCGTGACAGTGAGACTGTATACTGGGAAACCATCGATGCGCTTGGGAAGATTTCGAACGAAACCGAGCGTGACGCCCTCGCCATGCAGATTTTCGGCAAAAGTGCTCGGGAACTTAACCCCCTCATAGCTCAGGGCAGCGAAGGTATCGCGGCTCTGACCGAGGAAGCAAAGCGCATGGGTGCAGTCATGTCAGAGGATTCACTGAACGCTCTCGGCAAATTCGATGACAGCGTCCAGCGCCTGAAGGCGGGTGCCGGTGCAGCGAAAAACGCGATGGGCACTATTCTGCTGCCCCAATTGCAGACGCTTGCCGATGATGGTGTATCTCTGCTGGGTGATTTCACCCGCGGCCTTAATGAAGCGGGTGGCGATTTCAGTAAGATATCTGACGTAATCGGCAACACCATCGGCGGGATAGCGGATATGATCCTTGAGAACCTCCCGAAGATTATGGAGGTTGCTGTCGATATCGTTATGGCACTGATTAACTCAATTACCGATAACCTGCCATTGATTATCGATGTCGCAAGCTCGGTCATTTTCACTCTGCTGCAAGGTTTGGTAGAAGCTCTGCCTCAAATAACACAGGGAGCCGTACAGCTTGTAATGTCATTAGTGGATGGAATAATAGACAACCTACCGATGATCGTACAGGCCGCCATTGATATGATTATCACTCTGGCGCTTGGCATCGCGGACGCGCTCCCGGAGCTGATTCCGTCCATTATAGAAGCAATCATTCTGATTGTGGACACTCTGCTTGCCAACATGGATAAAATCCTCGAAGCGGCTTTTGCCATCATCGCCGGTCTTGCGGAGGGACTTTTGAACGCTCTGCCGAGGCTCATGGAGGCGCTGCCGCAGATTATTACGACCATCATAGAATTTATCATGAGCAATCTTCCCGCTATCATCGAGATGGGCATCACGCTTATCGTTCAGCTTGCGGCGGGGCTTATTCAGGCAATTCCGCAGCTGTTGGCCGCCCTTCCTCAGATTATTGCGGCAATCGTCAGCGGACTTGGCAGTGCGGTCGGATCTGTGATGCAAATCGGCATCGACATTGTCAAAGGCCTGTGGGAAGGCATTAAGTCGATGGGTAAATGGCTGTCCGACGCGGTGGGTAACTTCTTCGGTGGGATTGTGAACGGTGTGAAAGGCCTGCTCGGTATTCACTCCCCGTCAACCGTGTTTGCCGGAATCGGCAGCAATATGGGCGAAGGCATCGGCATCGGGTTCCTTGATGCAATGAACGGTGTTGAAAAGGATATGCAAAAGGCTATTCCTACCGAATTTGATGTCAACGCCACAGTAAACGGCAAGGGCAATGCCGATAGGACCGTGAACCACACCGGAGTAATCCGTGTCGAAGGTGTCAACAACCAGAACGAGATGACATCGGTGGTGGATATTATCATCAACCAGTTAAGGGGTGAGGTGCGTATATGACGGAACTGAAAGATATGGATAGCGGAATTGTGATCACCTCGTTCGTTTCACTGAAAGAAAAACAGGAAGTTATCCGCACCCTCCATAAGACACTTGACGGTAGGCAGCTGGTTTCACGGTTCGGCGAGCCTGCCGTCTCTTATGATATTACCGTTTATGTGAAAGAGGAAGGCAGACAGGCTCTGTTCACCGCCGAGGATGAGCTTTCTCTTTTGAAGGTTACGCTGGGTGATAAGGTATATTACGGCAGGATTACCAAACTGTCCGATTTCGACCGTATTTCACGGGAGTATTTCAAAGCCGAGATCACCCTTGCAAAAGAGGTGGACGAATGAGAAATGTTCCGCTTGAATTAAAACAGAAACTTCTAAAGCAGTTTTACGGAGCATCAACGGATAATCTCCCGCAAATCCAGGTCATCGCAAAACAAGCGAGCATCAACATGCTGATCACCGAAGTAATCCATGAAGATATCCCTGCTAACTTCGGTGATATTGCTGTCAGGCAGCTGCCGGGTGAAGCACAGCCGAGCCTCGTGTATGCCATTTGTGTTGACAATGGAACAGGCAATATCTACTCCCGGAAGATGCCCGCCTTCGCCGAGCAGAATTGGGAGTTAGTATGGAGCATTGGCGCGGTAAAGGATGTTGCTATCGAGTTCAACGGTGAATGGCGCATCAATCCGAAAAAGCGGTACTACGAGCTGTTCACCGAACAAACACCGTATATCTTTTTCACAGACAACAGCAACAATCTCTACGTGCAGAAATGGGACGATCCCGCTACAAGGTTGCCTCTCGCTGCAGGTGCATCGCAGATATCCGTATGCCGAGGATGGCAGTCGACGCTCGACACGGGAGTCGACCAGGGGCTTATCATCGGGTACCTGCGGGACGGAAAGGTGTTCTATCGAGCCTATTGCCAGCAAAGCAATGGAGAATATATCTGGGAAACCGAGAATGAGGTCACGGAACTCGGAACCGGCAACACGACCCTCTGCGTTTTCCGCACCAACGATTTCAGAGTGGGTTTTCTCACCGAGAACTCTGGTGTGATGAACTATGTCCTCTCGGAGCGAACCTACGCCGGTCAGGCAATGCCGCCGGAATATGCGGAAGGCTGGCCTGAGGACGCAAGGGTGTGGATGAGCAATGTCCGGTATTATTACCCCGTCTTATCTGAACATGGTGCGGCAATACCTGACAGACCATACCTTGCCTGCTATTCAAAGGACGAACCTGCTCTCGCCGTTGTCGGGCATGAACAAATCGGGCTTCGCGAGATTATTATGACCTTCAACCGTCCGGTTGGAGGAATACCCGGTGCTTTTGATAATTACTTCACTACCTTCCCGGTTCGTCCGGTAGAATCCTGCGTCTGGCAGAATGGCAACCAGCTGAAGCTGACCCTCGCTCAGGATTTAGGACAAAGCGTCGACTTCACTATTACGGTCAAAAGATGCCATGAGGCATGGCAGTTCATTGGCGGCCATCGTATGCCCATTGAAGCGACCGTGTTTATTCTTGATGGATTCCCGATACAGACCATATTGAGGGAAACTGCAACAGTGACTCCGACCGCCGGGATGTACATCGATCTTAAGAACGACCATCATGCATTCCTGAATGAGAGCGTTACGGTCAATGTTGAAAGCACCATCACTCTGCCGCCGGTAGGCATATTACCGATTTAGGAGGAAAAGCCATGGAATTTAATCAAAAAGCGGTCATCCATAACCGGTTCGATGTCGAGGTGCGCGATGCCAAGACAAACGAACTGAAACAGACGGCCGTCGCCTACAATATTATTCTTAACCGCTGGTTTCACTACTTCACAAACACCGGCGGAGTAAGCTATTATGCCGACCCTTTGAAGGCAATCGGCTTCGGAAAAGGAACCGGTACACTGAGCGAAACCCGTACAGATGTCTTCAGCTATGTCGGTCGAAAGGTGCCGACTACGATTGAAACGGTGTATGCGTATCCGACCTCGTACATCACAAAAGAAATCCGTCTTGAGGCTGACCAATATAACGGAAATAACATTACCGAAGTGGGCTTTCTGGCCGCCTATTACGATACCTATTATCACTTTGTCACCCACGCTTTTCTGCAGGACAGCGAAGGCAACCAGATTGCCATTCAAAAGACTGACACCGATGTGGTGATTATACGGGGAACCTTCTATGTGACCTTCAACTGCACCGGCTTCGGAGACAACGGTATATATCCCCCCGCTGATCAGAACGGTGTTATAAAGTGGCTACTTGGAGTAGCAAGTTTTCCAAACACCATCTCATTTTCAAGGTATAACCTACAGCAATCAACCGACCTGTGGAACAACAAACATGGAACAAAAAGCACCAGCTTGGATGCCTGCACCCGGAATCCGACAACCTGGCGGATCGACTATCCTGTCATCACATGGCTTGATACCGAGCGGAACAACCACACAGTAAGAACCATCGGTATCAACAGCATCGGCGCAATATCCTTGCCGAACCACACGCTGTTCCCGCCGATTCAGGTAACTAAAATTGCGATAGGCACGGGTGACGGCGTGACAAAAGACTTCAGCATCAAAGCGCCGTTTATCATCCCGAACTCCGAGACCATATATGTCAACAACGTGGCGCTGACAAGAGGAACGGATTACGAGATTGACTATGAGAACAACTTCTGCGATATGCGGGAAAACTACCACACCGCAGGACTAACCTGCAGGATGGACAACGTCAGCTTCGGTAATTTAAAGACTGCTGCGAAGAGCGGCTCGAACTACCGCGATCCTATTGCGTGGTGGGACTGCTACGAGGCGAATCAGTATCCTTCCTCCTGTACGGTAAACGAAGCGAATCCTATTTTCTTTGACTTCGGCTCTGCGAAGGAATGCAACCGGATGAAGATTGAAATCAATACCGTCCCTGCGGCGCAGATTGACAATCTGAAGATACAGTATTCAACCGACAACAATACATGGACGGACGTTCCGGATATGACAAGAACAAACCAGGTGTGGAGCTTTACCCTGACATCGGCTCGGTACTGGCGTGTGTATATTCCTTCGTACAACTGGTCGTATGCGCTGACCACTGGCACAAATACCCGCGATGAGCAGGCTTTCGGCACGACCTTCTTCCTCGGCAAAACAGTGCCGGGATTGAAGTTTACCATTCCGCCTGCAAACGGCTCTGCCATTGAAGCAAGCTACCAGTTGGAATTGCCCTTCAAGACCTCGAACAATCTGCTCCGCTTCACCTGCTCGCTCCTGCTGTCAAGGGGCGAAGGGAGCTAAGTTATGAGACTGACCTTTGAATACACCAAAACGGCAGGCGCGGGGTTCTCACCGCAGGCAGTCCACATGATGGACAACGGCCTGCGGTTTATTTTTCTCACCTCAGACGGACTGGTTGAAGCAAATGAATGTTTTCCGGATATGGGGCTGTATGATGACCTCGCCTATACAGATAAAGGCAGAATATCCGCCGATTTCGAGGTAAGCAGGCCACAGCTGAAAAAGGTGGCACACCATGGGGCATACGGATTCTGGAGCAGCGAGGACACCCATCGGTTCGTCATATATATGCTGCCGTATGATGTATCGGCTGCGCTTGTTGACGGCAGTATTTCCTTCACTAAGGACAGTCCGATATCGCAGCTTAGTATATCATTTATGAATCTCAGAGGTGAGCTTGTCGGCAGGCACCGCTCGGCATTAATGCCGAATACAATTCTTGAAATCGGCTTCACAATGGGAAGCAGTCCTATTCTCCCTCTCGGAAAATTCTACATTGACCGTGTCAGCACCGCATTCCCGGAGGAAACCATATCGGTAACGGCCCGGAACAGCATCGGCAAGCTACTTAAGGAACAGACCTTTGATGAAAACAACAGCTTCATGAACGCCACACTAAAGGAAAACCTCGAGGCAATACTGCTTTTATCCGGTATAGAGAGCTTCTTCGTCGGCAACTCGCAAAAAACATGGAGACTGACATTTGAACCCGGTACTTCTCTGCAGGCCGGCATTGAAGAGGTTGTTTCTCTTCTTCCCGGCTGGCAGATGCGTGAGAATACGGATGGAACGGTTGGAATTGCTCCGATTACAGACAGCCGTTTTGAACAGCCTTCGATTTATGTGTTTGAGCGAGACAGAACCTGCTTCAGCTACGATGTGGAATACTCCGATGAAAATACCTATGCCAAGCTCTGTGTTTCCTGCAAAGAGCCTTCCGCAACGGTTTCTGTTACGCTGCCGCCGCACAGGTGGTGGGTTTCCCCGCAGCAAAAGACGATGTGTGTCACCGTGCCTGAAGGAACAGGCAGCGCCGAGATTGAGGCATATGCGGATGAACTGGCGAGTCTGATGGCCATCAGCGGAAGAATTGAGAGCTTTGCCGGAATCTTCACACCGCAGCTTATTATCGGTGATGAAATCGAGCTTGTCGAGACAAACGGCAGGCGAAGCAAAACCGGCACCGTTACAAGCGTCCGGCACAAGTTCGGAAAAGGAGGATTCATCACCGAGTTCACTGTGGACAGCTCCGGCAGAAAAGGCAAGGCACTTCTCAAGGACTATGTTTCTCAAATCGGTGGCAAATCCACGCAAAGCAAAGTGGTAATCTCATAAATTCATTACTGTTAGCAGCACTCCGGCTCGGGGTGCTGTTTTCATATTAAAAACAAGGAAAGAGGTAATTTAAATGAAAGAAATCTGGAACTGGATTCAGGTAGCAATTGCCGCTGCCGGAGGTTGGCTTGGTTACTTTCTGGGAGGGTGGGACGGCTTTTTGTATGCACTGCTTGCATTTGTAGTCATCGATTACGTAACCGGAATAATGTGTGCAGTGCTTGATAAGAAGCTGTCCAGCGAGGTCGGCTTCCGGGGCATTTTCAAAAAGGTACTGATCTTCTCGCTGGTTGCGGTTGGACACATCATTGACAAAAGCGTTATCGGAGATGGATCTGTAATCAGGACAGCTGTCATCTTCTTTTATTTGTCCAATGAAGGCGTCTCTATACTCGAAAATTCAGCTCACATCGGCCTGCCCGTACCGCAAAAGCTGAAGGATATTTTAGAGCAGCTTCATAACAGAACGGAGGATAAATAAATGAACCTGCACAAACTCATTTTAACGAATAATGCCTGCTACAAGGCAGGCAGAACAATTACGCCGAAGGGCATCATGGTGCATTCCACCGGAGCGAATAATCCCAACCTCAAACGTTATGTCGGTCCCGACGACGGCTTGCTCGGCAAGAACCAGTACAACAACCACTGGAACCAGGACAAGCCGGACGGACGGCAGGTCTGTGTCCACGCCTTCATCGGCAAGCTGGCTGACGGAAGCATCGCCACTTACCAGACACTGCCCTGGAACCATCGCGGCTGGCACGCCGGAGGCTCTGCAAACGATACACACATCGGCTTTGAAATCTGCGAGGACGGTCTGACCGATGCCGCGTATTTCTCTGCTGTTTACAAGGAAGCTGTGGAACTTTGCGTTTATCTCTGCAAGCAGTATGGGCTGACGGAGAAGGATATCATCTGCCACAGTGAGGGTTACAAGCTGGGGATTGCCAGCAACCACGGTGATGTTATGCACTGGTTCCCGAAGCACGGCAAGAGTATGGATACTTTCCGTGCTGATGTAAAGGCCGGACTGACGGTAGCAGAAACACCCGCTCCCGTCACGCCGACTGCCCCAAAAAAATACTACCGTGTGCAGGTTGGTGCGTATACCGTTAAGGCAAACGCAGATTCCATGCTTGCCAAGATTAAAGCGGCTGGCTTCACCGATGCCTTCATCAAGTACAGCGAGTAAACATTATCGTAGTGATGCCTACTGGAGATTATCTCTCTGGTAGGCATTATTTTTTTTGCTCATTTTTTGTACGATGAGCTTCATTTTTTCCAGTGGGTAGTGAGGACAAGAGTCCTCAGACTGGAGGACAAATACATGACTGTTATCGGCTCAATGCCCAAAAGTAAATATGAAAAGAAGCCTGTTCTACAAGAACAATTGCAGCGTGAAGTTGATTATGTAAGAGCACAGCGGATACTCGATTCCATGCTTCAAAATGAACTAATTTCCTTGTCGGAATTCAACAAGATAACCGAATTAAACCGTAAAACTTTCTCACCAATATTGGCTGAGATTATGCCTTAAAATACTTGATATAACTCAGTTTAAGAGCTAATATGTCACACTGACCAAGGAGGTGAGAGTTTGAAAAAGGTAACAAAAATTGCTGAAAACACCGCCAGTTTAACCGAGCAGGTAAAGTTGCGGGTTGCTGCCTATTGCCGTGTGTCAACCGATAGCGACGAACAGCTCGAAAGTCTGGACACTCAAATAAAGCATTACGAATCTTACATCAATGCGAATCCCGAATGGGAGTTTGCCGGACTTTACTATGACGAGGGCATCACTGGCACTAAAAAGGAAAAGCGTCCTGAACTGCTTCGAATGATTGCTGACTGTGAGAACAGAAAAATAGACCTCATTGTAACGAAGTCCATCAGTAGGTTTGCCCGTAACACGACCGATTGCCTTGAACTGGTAAGAAAGCTACTTGACCTTGGTGTTTTCATTTATTTTGAGAAAGAGAATATCAACACAGGGTCAATGGAAAGCGAACTCATGCTGTCAATCCTGAGTGGACTGGCCGAAAATGAGTCATTTTCCATTGCCGAAAACAACAAATGGTCGATAAAGCGCAGATTTCAGAATGGCACCTATAAAATTTCCTATCCGCCTTACGGCTATGACAATGTGGATGGAGAAATGGTCGTCAATAAATCTCAATCAAAAATTGTCCATCTTATCTTTTCTGAGATTTTGGCCGGTAAAGGTACCAGCAAAATTGCTGACGACCTAAACAAGCGAAAGATACCGACCAAAAAAGGCGGTCGCTGGACTTCTACAACGATACGCGGGATGGTCGGTAACGAAAAATATACTGGTGACGTTGTTTTCCAAAAGACCTATACAGACGAGCACTTCAACCGCCATAACAACCATGGAGAAAAAGATCGATACCTCATTCGGAATCATCACGAGGCTATTATAAGCCACGAGGAGTTTGAGGCCGCACAGGATATTATCGAGCAGCGCGGCAAAGAAAAACGGCTGGAGAAGCAAAGTAAGAAATATCAAAACCGATATCCCTTTTCAGGTAAAATTGTCTGCGGTCAGTGCAGCGGAACCTTTAAAAGGAGAACCCACACAAGCGGCAAACATAGAATTGCTTGGTGCTGCTCCACTCATATAGCAGATATCCATAAATGCTCTATGAAATATGTGCCTGAGTCTGATCTTGAATATGCGTTTGTCACCATGATGAACAAACTCATATTCGGACATGAAATTGTTCTGAAGCCGTTGCTCATCAGTCTGCGCGGAATGGATTCCGATGAAACTCTGGAAAATATCCGCGCACTTGACAAGAAGCTAGAAGAAAACGCGGAACAGCGAAATGTACTGGTTGGGCTGATGACCAAAGGCTATCTTGAGCCAGCCATTTATAATAAGAGTAATAATGAACTGCTGCAGGAAGCAGAACGGCTACGCCGTCAGAAGGAATCCATAACACGATTTCTAAATAACGACTTTCAAAACCTAAGCGAGGTCAGCGCTCTGCTGCAGTTTGCATCTAGGACATCAATGCTGACGAACCTTGACGGTGAGATTTTTACCCGCTTTGTAGATCGGATTCATGTATATTCGAGGACAGAAATCGGATTCGAACTAAAATGCGGCATTACGCTGAAAGAAAGGATAGTGAGATAATGGGACACACACCATTCGGATACCGCATTGAGAACGGAAAAGCCGTAATTGATGAAGAAGCTGCAGAGCAGATAAAAACACTGTTTCAATCCTATCTGAGCGGTGATTCATTGGCTACAGCCGCCCAAAAGGCGAGTATTAAAGGCTTCCATTCGGGCATCGGGAGGATTCTCCGCAACAAGCGTTATATCGGAGATGAGTTTTATCCGGCTATAATTGACAAAGACACTTTCAACACTGCCGAAGCAGAACGCATTATACGAGCCGGGCGGCTTGGCCGTAATCGAAAGATAAAGCAAGAAGAAAAGGTCGTCTATCCTACTGCCTTTCAAATGAAAGAAGATACAGAGGAATTCGACGACCCGTTTGCACAGGCGGAATACGCCTATAGTTTAATCGAAATAGAGGTGAACAAGAATGACAGTAAGTAAGAGTGTCACTGTGATTCCGGCAAGGAAGCACGCGCTCAAGAGTAAAGACGAAGAAAAACCAAAACTCCGCGTGGCTGCTTACTGTCGTGTTTCCACGGACAGCGACGAACAGGCTACCAGCTACGAAACACAGATTGAACATTACACCGCCTACATACAAGGACATCCTGACTGGGTGCTGGCGGGAATCTTTGCGGATGATGGAATATCGGGCACCAATACCAAAAAGCGCGAGGAATTCAACCGCATGATTGACGAGTGCATGGCCGGCAATATCGATATGATCATCACCAAATCTATCAGCCGATTTGCCCGCAATACGCTGGACTGTTTGAAATATATCCGTCAGCTCAAGGAGAAAAACATTCCGGTCTATTTTGAAAAGGAAAACATAAATACCATGGATTCCAAGGGTGAGGTCATGCTCACGATTATGGCGTCACTCGCTCAGCAGGAAAGCCAGTCCTTAAGTCAGAACGTGAAGCTGGGCTTGCAATACCGCTACCAGCAGGGCGAAATCCAAGTCAACTGTGCACGATTCCTTGGTTATACCAAGGATGAAAATAAGCGGCTGGTGGTCGTACCGGAAGAGGCTGAAATCGTGAAGCGCATCTACCGGGAATACCTTGAAGGCGCCAGCATGTTAAAAATTGCCCGCGGGTTAGAGGCTGATGGTATCTTAAACGGAGCAGGAAATGCAAGGTGGCACACCAGCAACATTAACAATATTCTTCGAAATGAAAAGTACATTGGAGATGCCCTTCTGCAGAAAACCTACACGGTTGATTTCCTTACAAAAAAGCGGGTCAAGAACAACGGAATCGCCCCGCAGTACTATGTAGAAAACAGCCATGAGGCCATCATCCCGCGTGAAGTTTTTATGCAGGTGCAGGAGGAGCTTGTCCGCCGCCGAATTGTCCACACCAGCCCAAGCGGGAAAAAAAGAACCTTCAGTAGCAACCACGTCTTTTCTCAGATAATCATATGTGGCAAATGCGGTGAGGTTTTCAGCAGAGTACATTGGAACAATCGAGGTAAAAAGTCTATCGTTTGGCGCTGTGCCAGCCGGTTGGAAAACACCGGCCTTTTCTGCGATGCCCGCACGGTTCCGGAAAGCCAAATTGAGCAAGTGCTTGTCACCGCTATCAATCAAACACTCTGTGATAAAGATTCTTTCCTTATTACACTACGGGACAACATCGCTACCGTCATAAATCGCGAAAGCAACAGAGCCTTGGCGGATATCGATAAGCGTCTGGAAGAACTGCAAACGGAGCTATTAAAGCTGGCCACTTCCAACGCGGATTATGATAAAGTTGGCGATGAGATTCACCGTCTGCGAGACCAGAAGCAGAAGCTGCTTCTTGAAAGCGCTAACCGTGATGAGCTCAAAAATCGGATTGCTGATATGAGCACATTCCTAAAAAAGCAATCCACCGCTCTCACCGAATACGATGAGCAACTTGTCCGGCGGCTGATTGAGAAGGTCACAGTCTACGAGGATAAATTCACTGTGGAATTTAAGTCCGGCGTGACGGTGGATGTGGATGAATAAAGTAAAAACGAGCAAGGCACTCTACGAAAATTATTCCGTAGAGTGCCTTGCCGTTTTTTTCACTTATGGCCTCATTGTAACTTTATCATAGCGCCTTGTCAGAAGGCAGCAAAGAATAGCGTCGGCCATCAACGCGACACCTGACCAGAAAAACCATGTATTCACACCTACAACCTCAACAACCGGACCTGCAACAAGCAGACCTATGGGCATAGCAAGAGTCATGGCAGTCATCAAGAGGGAAAACACCTTGCCCATCATTTCAGGTGCAATGCTTTCTTGAACATAGGCCATAACTGGAACATTCATAAATGTACCGGAGGTACCCAAGAAGAAACAGCATAGAACGAAAGTCCAGAAACCACTTATTGGTAGTGACCCACTAATCAGTGTAGTCAGACCCATTAAGCCAATAGCTAAGGATGCCATGAAAAATCTCCTTTTCATGCCGCCCCACACACCGATAACCAAAGATGAAAGAAGCAATCCGCTTGCAAATACAAATTCCACAATGCTATTGTGCCATGCTTCACCCATAAAGTGGCTGCGTACCAGCAGGGGAAACAGAGAACCTAATGGCATGTAAAGTATGGTCATCAGCAGCATAGGGAAAAACACAGCCATTAAAGGCTTATTAGCTTTCATTGAGATAAAACCCTGCCTCATATCAGACAATAGATTCATCTTTTCACTGACTTGCGGAATATCCGGTATTTTAATAAACAAAAGGCAAACTATCGCAAAAGCAGCCCCTAGTATATCCACAACCATAATGGTATAAATAGGCATAAATGCCATGAGTGCAGCACCCAGAACAGGCCCCATCATGTTAGATATAGATTGAATCATGCTACCCCAACCGCCTGCTTTAGTCAACATGTCTGTAGGCACAAACATTGGTATAGCCGCTTGCATAGCCGGGCCATGAAAGGTATTGCCTAATCCGCGTATAAATAAAACAATGTAGATAAACCAAATAGGCGGTGTCTGTAAAAGTAAAAAAGCTGCGCCAAGAGTGATGCTAGATACGGCTACTAAGCCGTCAGCTGCAATCATTACCGTGCGACGATTGTATCTATCGATCCATACACCGGCAAATGGTCCGATTAACATATTGGGTAGAAAGGCAACAACGGATGCAATCGTCAGTGTGATTGCGGATTCAGTCTGGATGGTCAGCCACCAGATAACAGCGAACTGCACTGCGGCAGAACCCAAGATTGAAAAAGCCTGTCCTGCGTATATTATAGAAAATTGTTTTTTCCAGTTTATTATTTTGTTCATTTTTAAGAAATCTCCTTTTATAAAATCAGTTTATGCAACATTACAAGCTGCACATTTACAAAAACATAATTTTATAAGGAAGATTTGAAATCTTATTTTCCTTATAGACTATGTTTTTAAACACAACAAATAAACTCCTAAGAGTTCGTGCTTAAAAACATATATTACATGAATACTATCCACATAGGTCATTGCCTCACTTCCTGTTTTTAATTTTATTGCATAAAAGCGTACTGGTAAGGTTTGCTACTTCCTGCTCAACTTCTCACCCATTTTTTTGCCGATGTAAAAAACATACCCATAATGCTGCTTGTGCTTTTCATATAAATCAACCTCATACTTCATACTGTGGACATAGTCCTCTACGGTTTTATCTTCCGGATATTTTATCAAAAGCTCTTTTTCTGTTGCCTGACGTGGGATAAAATAATTTTGAATCCAACATTCCTCTGGTAATGTAAATGCTGCAACAAAACTATACCCCGATTTTTGCATTGATTCGATATTGCTTTCTATCGAATACAAACCACTACCTGCATCAATCCAGAACTTCTCTATTTCGGCAGGCTTTTCTGTGGTAAGCCACGAGGGACTGGTTACGGCTATATATCCATCTGTTTTGAGAAAGCCATTCCAGTAGCTAAGTGTTTTTTCAAACCCTAAGCTGTCTATCATTCCCTCAGACCAGATAAGGTCGAACCCATCTTTTTCAAAAGGGAGTTTTAGGGCGTCGCCGACAATACCTTGCACTCTGTCGGAAAAATTATGTTTCTTGGAAGCATCGTTAAAAATGTTTATAAAATCAGCTACCATATCTACGCCTGTAATATGACCACCAGTATTCTTTGCAAGTATCATCGTTTGACCGCCTGTACCGCAGCCGATATCTGCTATCTTTGAATTGCTGTCAAGGTTCATTATGAAACTTAGGGCTTTTAGCGTCATTTCAGCACTTCCTGGGCCTTGCCTTTCTAAGTCGAGATGGCTTTCGATTAATAATTCGAATTCTGTTATTGTTTTATTTTTCATCGTATATCTCCTTTAGCTCTTTTTCCAGCAAATTCACCGCAATTTCAAAAGCGACGATTCGTCTTTTTGCAAGTGTAACCTGCGATTTATATCTATCAGGATTTTCCTTTGACTCAAGTGTTTTAAGTGTTTCTGTTAGCTTGTGAATGGTTGAATCAATCTGCCGTTTGGCTTCGAACAGTTCTTCTTTCGAGTACACGCTCATTTTATCTCCTTTATTTTTTCAAGGTCGGCACTACACAAAGCCTCAAGGTTATCAAAAATCTTTTTAGCAGGCCATTCCCACCACTTTAATTCCAGCAGATAGTCAATGAGTTCGTCCTCGAACCTTTTCTTAATTATTTTTATAGGATTGCCACCTGCAATATGATAAGCCGGTATATCTTTTGTAACTACTGAATTGGCAGCAACAATTGTTCCATCACCAATATGCACGCCGGGCATTACAGTTACATTTTGACCTATCCACACATCATTGCCGACAACAGTATCTCCTTTGAAAGGTAAATCCTCAAGTGCCGGAGTTGCCCTTTCCCAACCATTTCCCATAATGTTAAAAGGGTAAGTAGTGACGCTGCACATTCTATGATTCGCACCGTTCATTATAAATTCGATACCTTTCGCTATAGCGCAGAATTTCCCAATGATGAGCTTATCACCTAAAAATTCATAGTGATGCGTAACGTGCTCTTCAAAGCGCTCTGCACCACTGATATCGTCATAGTAGGTGTAATCACCGATGACAATATTTGGGCGTGTGATTACATTTTTAATGTAGCATACGCTTTTTATTTTTTCATTCGGATAAATTGAATTTGGATCTGGTCCATATTGCATAAATAATTCTCCTCAAATGGGGCCTTGTGTTTAATCTCAAGGACATATTGAAATCTGTTCAGTTACTTATATTCCTTCGGAATAGGAACATTAAATCTTTCGCATAGTAACCTTACGTCATGAATATCATTTTCATCATGCTCATATCCCATGTGAAATAAAACTTGATTTTCAGCATCTATACACTTTACAACTTTATCACCTATTTTCCCAATGCCACTAAACACGTTTGGTGGATACGTTTCACCTTCAAAAACAAGGTATCCTTGTTCGTTGAATTCAAATACATGAAGATCGATTATCCTGTCTTTAGCGTCCTTCCAAACCGTGTGATTTGTAGTGGTATATGCTTCAATAACTTCAGCAAAGCCTTTTTCTTTCAATATTTCAATAAAATCTTTGCTGTTTTTTTCTTCCACAAATAAATCAATATCGTTGTGGAACCTTGTTTCTTCTCCTAATAGAGCATCAACTCCCCAGCCACCATCTAACCAAATGGCAATCCCATTTTCTTCGGCGTATAAAATTATCTCAATGGCATCTTTTTTATTTACCATGCAACTCCTCCGTTCAAATTCTAATTTATCGCTACAATAGCAACGTTTTTAACCAACATCCAACCTGACCACACAACCTCAAAAGTTTCCGAAAAAACATCTAACCTGACCACTCGCGACCACTGACATCTAACCTGCTCTGTCGCCAAGCACTGACATCTAACCTGACCACTTGACTATAAAAAAGTGGCTTTATGGACTTGTTACCTTGAACCGATAAAATTATGTTTTTGACTCAATGGGTTTTGTACCCATGTGTGCTAAAAGCATTGATATATAAGGGTTTTCAGCAAAATCAATCTTTTATGCGTGACATCAATACTACGCACTCAACGTGGCCGGTATGCGGAAACATGTCCACGCACTTCACCTTCTTCACCGCATACCCCGCTGCCACAAAAAACGGCAGATCCCGGGCCAGCGATGTCGCTTTGCAGGATACGTACACAAAGGTTTTGGGTTTAAAATCCAGAATTTTAAAGATCGCTTTGGGGTGGATGCCATCCCGAGGCGGGTCTAGAATAATCACATCGGCCGAATCATGGAGGTTGGCCACCTCCACCATCACGTCGCCAGCGATAAACTGGCAGTTACCCAGACCGTTTTTGGTGGCATTGGCTTTGGCCGCTTCCACCGCTTCGGCGACCAACTCGATGCCGACCACCTTTTTAGAGACGGGTGCCAGTACCTGGGCAATGGTGCCGGTACCACAGTATAAATCATAAATGACTTCGTTCTGTTCCTGGCCGACAAAATCCCGAACGACCGAATAGAGCTTTTCGGCCCCTAAGGTGTTGGTCTGAAAAAAGGAAAAGCTGGTGATTTCAAAGGTCAGTCCCAAAATAGTATCCTCAATTTTGTCTTCGCCATACAGGGTTTTGGCGGTTTCGGCTTTAACCACATCGGCGACGCCATCGTTCTGGGTATGGAGAATCCCCCGGATCTGGCCGGAAAGCGGCAGCTCCAGCAGGCAATTAACAAAAGCCGCTTCGTCCAGGCTTCCCTGACTGGTGGTGGCCAGATTGATCAGCAGATCACCAGTCTGTTTGCCCTTGCGCACCACCAGATGCCGTAAAAAGCCTTCGTGGCTGCGTTTATGAAAATAACTGTTCCCGGTTTGGGCAAAATAGCCCAGCACCGCTGTTTGGATTGTATTAAAATCGGCATCGGTAATCTGGCAGCCATCGGTTTTGACAATATTATAGAAGCTGCCCTGTTCGTGAAGCCCCAGCATCAGCGGCCCATCTTTTTCGTTATCGCCAAAGGAATACTCCATCTTGTTCCGGTAACCAAAAACCTCGGGGCTGGGGACAATCCCCTCATAGGTAAAACCCGCAATCCCGGCCTGTTCCAGCAGGTTTAAGACGTAGTTTTCTTTAAGCTTTAACTGTTCGTCATACGGCAGGTTCTGATAGGTACAGCCCCCGCATTTATCAAAGACGTCGCAGGCGGCATCTATTTCATTGGGGGCCTTTGCCAGCACTTCCAGGATGCGGCCCTCATATTTTTTTCGTTTCTTGGCAATATTTACCAAAACGCGTTGACCGGGCAGGCCGTTTTTCATGATAACTTTTTTTTCGCCATGCATGCCCCAGGATTTACCGGGGAAATTAAATCCCTCTATCGTTAACTCAATAGTTTCATTCTTCTTCAATTTGGACTCCTTAAATTTTTCATTATGTGTGGCTGCTGATCCAGCCGGTCTTCACTGTTACGCTTTGGTCAGTTCCTGAAAATAACGGGAAACGGCAAACATCCGGGC
>JABNAD010000263.1_pt1 | contig 22720 bp, 11 predicted proteins | sample 7240381 | NCBI WGS metagenome assembly JABNAD01 (sample SAMN11332834, study PRJNA596920) | anaerobic digester metagenome | biome: digested sludge; isolation source: digested sewage sludge-derived enrichment culture grown on H2/CO2 | place: Germany: Goettingen
CAATTCTTGCACCAAACTAGCTGTACGTTACCAGTCCAAAATTAGTGGTTATAACATCTTGTAGGCTTTTGTATTAGCCTAGTTCTGTACAGGTGTACCTTAATGGAAGAAGCGCACGGATTGCAAATCCGCGCTAGCGGGTTGGCTGTGCCGAACTCGCTTCGTTCGGTTGCAAATTCGCGCTAGCGGGTTGCAAATCTGCGCTAGCGGGGGAACCGCAGGCAGGAGCCTGCAAGAATAGTCCGACGGCGGCGAAGCCGGCCGCCGAACGCGGTAATGCTGGGCTTTGGAGACTTGGGCGAACGGAGCCTCCCGCAAACAGAGGTTTAACCTCACCAAACTAAAAAGCCCAACTAAAGAGATTCTTTAGTTGGGCTTTTGGTTGTCCTGCTAGGGGTCGAACCTAGACTCTTCTGATCCAGAGTCAGACGTGTTGCCAATTACACTACAGGACAGTTTTCCTTAGAAACATGGTACAAATTAATGCAACGTGAATAAAAAAACCAAGCATTACCGCCCATTATTTGCAAAGGCTTCGCTATTTTTTTCGTTTAGCTACTTGACCTTCCACGATTTCCAGGTATCGCCTAGCGATGGGTTTACGCTAACCTGTGGATTCTGAACCTTACCATCGAGACCTGCCTCCTTACTAACATTTTTAGACACGTAGCTACTTAGCTCGTCTAACGTAACGCTGCCCTGCGACTCTTTTAGCTTTTTGAGTAGGAAGTAGGTAAAATATCCATGGCGCTTTGGCCTATACACTGCAGAGCTCTCGGTTCCTGTACTAGATGCAAACACCACCATATTGGCAGGAATAGGAGACTCCTTTGGCTTAACCTTTACGCCTTTTACAGCCACTAAACTTTGGGTACGGGCACCACCGCTAAAGCAAGCATCTAGAAAAACAGAAATGCGCTTTACAGGATGTTCGGAAAGACGCTTGTAAACATCGTTAAGCTTAAGACCATACTCCAAGTTCATTCCATTTACATCAACAGGAACGATATAGGCCTCTTGCGTTTGCTCATGGGGCAATCCGTGGCCCGAGTAGTAGAATATGAGTTCGGCACTAGAGCCCTCAATAGAGGCTAGGTTGTTTAGCCAAGCAATACCCTGTGATATTTCGGCTGCAGTGGCATTTAGCATCACCTTAATTTGCCGCTTGGGCACACCCAGAACCTTTTCGCAGTATAGGGCAAACATATTGGCATCGTTAACCGCAAAGTCAACATTCTGCTCCTTTGATAATCCCATTTGGCGTGAGCTGTAATCCTCATTACCAATAATTAGAGCGTAAACGTTGCTGCGGGTTTCCGATGTGGTGGGAATATTTGTATCTACATCAACAACAAAATCGGGGATGTCCTCTATAACCACTTTGCCTGGGTTTACCTGTTCGGCTACTGCAATATTCCGAATAAAACCAGTCTCCTCAAGTTTAGTATTAATGGCAAAGGTTTTAGGTGTTGCAAAACCAAATCGGCCAACACGCTCATTGGCTTTAATGCTAAACTTGAGCTCAGGGTCGGAGAACTCGCTATTCACAAAGTAGCGATAGGTTACCGTCTCGTACTTTCCAGAAGCAATGGAACCATAGACAGGATGTTCCCTTACCAGCTGCTGCCCCTTTACAACGCCCAAGAACATTACACCTTTCTGATTATTCTCCACCAAAACGGAAACATTCTCGGCATCGCCCTGTCCCACATTCTGCACAGCAAACTGCAAATCGACCATCTCATTAAGGTCTATCTGGTTATTGGGACTAGCGCTCTGATTCTCAATTACAGCGTATTTAGCCAGCAGCAATTCGGGTTTACGGAATTCGCGAGTTGGCACACTAAGCTGCTTACCCTGTATTTTAACCTTAAAGTTAGGCTCAACTACTTCTAAGCGGATAAGTGCCATAGACGATGGCAATTCTAGTGAAGCTTTAAGATTTACGGTTATGGTTTGGATTCCGCCATTTGCAGCAATGGTTGGGAAAACATTCTTTGTTCCAAAGGAAATTTGAGGCAAATTGGTTTCTAAGTTCAAGTACACATCCTTAGCATCGCCAGGCCCAATGTTCTTAAGAGTCACCTTAAGCTGAGCGGTTTCCTCTGCATCAATGGTATTCTCGGAAAAGGTGATGTCTTCTATTGACAGAATGGGAGGTAAACCAACTGGTTCTGCCTTTGTTGTAACCTGCGCTACAGGATTAGCTGAAGGAGCAGAGCCACCAGTCATTGCAATACCATAAAAGTTAAACGGATTCTCTCCTTCGGGCTCCACTAAATTAAACTCGCTGGTTGCATTATCAATACGTTGAAAGTACAAAGCATAATCCTTTGATGCCTTGGTAAAGGATGTTTCACAAAATGGGATGCCCGTGGCCCACAACAGGTTGTACTTTGTTTTTGTTTTTGTATCCTCCAAATAGGTTTTTGTGTTAATACAGGAGTTTCCAGTTCCTGTGTACGAAAGGCTTACCACTGTATAGTCTGCAGTAACGGTTACCGAGTTAACTTTATTCAGGGAGTGAGGCGTTCTAACTACTGGGTAGTCAACTTTACGCTCGGTTATTCCTGGGCTAAGGGTTTGATAATCGAAGCTACTGCTAAGGTAAGTAATGTAACTACCATCGTCCCAAAGCTCTTTTATCTCTTTGTCGGGATAATTGTAACGGGTTCTCCATGCCTGATTGGTGTGCTTAGAACCCTTAGTCATAACTAGCGCCCAGGTGCCATTGCCGTACTCAATAGAGGTAACATAGTATCCCTTATCCCAATAGTCCTTAATCTCAGTACCGGGGAAAGTACTTTTGGTAGTCCAGTACTGATGTGTGTACCCTACTCCTGTTGACATAACCAAAGCCCAAACGCCATTGCCGTAGGTTAGGTTTGTTATATAGTAGCCATCGGTTTGCAGCTCTTTTATTTCTGTTTCAGGAAAATAAGTTCTTGTACGCCAAGCCTGTAGAGCCATACTCGACCCCTTACTCATTACAACTACCCACCGCTTATTGCCGTAGGTTGCATGGGTTATGGAGTACCCTTCGTCCCATCCTTTCTTAATATCGTCGGCAGGAAAAGTTTCGCCAGTAAACCAGCGCTGATGGGTGTACCCAGTACCCTTACTGGCAACAAGAGCCCAGCGCATTTCGGCGTAAGTTAATGCGGTAATCTGATAGCCCTCGGCCCAAAGATCCTTAATTTCCTGTTCGGGGAAATGGGTTCTTGTACGCCAAGCCTGCTGGGTATATCCCACACCTTTTGACATAACTAATGCCCAAAGCCTTTTCTGCGCAGACACCTCTATAGATAGGGCACAAACTAGTATTGTGCAAATAATTAGTACACGTTTCATAAACATCCCCTTTTAGCTAACTACGTTAAAGGTCGTAAAAAGCTTAAATCTGAAGCAATTTTTAATGGGAAAAAATTGGCACTTCGTAAAATAACGGCACTAAAAAAGGCACCATAATGATGCCTTTTCTAAATACTATACTAAAATTACTTTGAAGATATTTTAGCCCAAGTGTCCTTTAGGGTAACCGTTCTGTTAAACACCATTTTTTCTGGGGTTGAATCGGTATCGACACAGAAGTAGCCCATGCGCTCAAACTGGAATTTATCTAAGACATCTGCTTTAGCAAGTTCTGGTTCCACATACGCAGTAATCACCTTAAGCGATTCAGGATTTATTGCAGTCTTCCAGTCCTCACCTTCAGGTACATCGTTAGGGTCGGGGTTCATAAAGAGCCTATCGAACAAGCGCACCTCTGCAGGCACAGCGTGTTGCGCCGACACCCAGTGAATTGTTCCCTGAACCTTACGGCCATCGGGGGATTGTCCGCCTTTTGATGCGGGATCGTAGGTACAGCGCAGCTCAATAATGTTTCCGTCGCTATCCTTAACTACCTCGTTGCACTTAACAAAATAGGCATAGCGAAGTCGCACCTCATTACCTGGAGCGAGACGGAAAAACTTTTTGGGAGGATTTTCCATAAAATCTTCTTGCTCTATGAACAGCTCACGGCCAAATGGCACGCTGCGTTTTCCTGCTCCTTCGTCCTCTGGGTTATTAACGGCCTCTAATAGCTCGGTTTGCCCTTCGGGATAATTTGTTATTACCACTTTAAGAGGATTAAGTACAGCCATACGACGCTCGGCACGCTTATTTAAATCCTCTCTAATGCAAAACTCAAGCAACGAAAGGTCTATAACGTTATCGCGTTTTGCCACTCCCACTCTATCGGCAAAAACCCGAATTGCCTCTGGGGTATAACCCCTTCGGCGCAAGCCACAAATGGTTGGCATCCGAGGATCGTCCCAATCCATAACAATCTTTTCCTTAACCAGTTCCAACAACTTGCGCTTACTCATAACCGTATAGGTAAGGTTAAGACGAGCAAACTCATACTGTTTTGAGGGGAAAATATCAAGCTTCTCTATAAACCAGTCGTAAAGAGGACGATGCACATCAAACTCAAGCGTACAAATGGAATGGGTAATACCCTCAATGGAATCGCTTTGTCCGTGAGCATAATCGTACATTGGGTAAATGCACCACTTGTCGCCAGTACGATGATGATGAGCATGAATAATACGGTACAGGATTGGATCGCGCATTAGCATATTAGGGTGACCCATATCTATTTTAGCGCGAAGAACTTTGGAGCCATCGGGAAACTCTCCTGCACGCATACGTGCAAATATGTCAAGGTTCTCCTCTACAGAACGGTCTCTCCAAGGACTAGGCTTGCCAGACTGGGTAACAGTACCCCTAGTTAATCGAATTTGCTCTTGAGTTTGATCATCAACATAAGCCAAACCACTTTTAATAAGATCAACAGCCCACTGGTATAGCTGTTCAAAGTAATCGGATGCATAAAACTCATTTGCCCAGTTAAATCCTAACCAGCGTACATCCTCCTTAATAGAATCAACGTACTCTACATCCTCTTTAACAGGATTTGTATCATCGAAACGGAGGTTGGTTTGCCCGCCGTACCTTTGGGCTAGTCCAAAGTTTAAGCAAATAGATTTTGCATGACCTATGTGAAGGTATCCGTTTGGCTCTGGAGGAAAACGGGTAAGCACTCGCCCTCCTTGTTTACCTGATTTAATATCGCCTTCAATAATCTCCTCAAGAAAATTCTTGGGTTTTTCGCTTTCGCCATTAATGTCGATCCGTTCTTCTGCCATAAACAGATAATTTTATGAGTGCCTATTTTAGAACCGACAAATTTAAACCTTTTCGAAAGAAATACACCCTTCGCATGGAGTAATTTAATGATTTGCAGTAAGGTTTTACTACTTTCAATATGAAAGGGAACTACGCTACTCAAAACCAAAGGAATGGAAGAGTTTGTTACCTTTGCAGAAACATTACTACCAATGGCTACAATTGAGATAAAGAACATGGAGTTTAGGGCATTCCATGGGTGCTACAAAGAAGAAGGCATTATTGGGAATAACTTTTCCGTTGACCTAACCCTCTGCGCAAATACCGAAGCGGCTGAGCTTAGCGACAACCTAGCGGATACGGTTAACTACCAAATAGCCTATAATATTGTTAGCAGAGAGATGGGGGTTACATCGCAGCTAATTGAGCATGTGGCATCGCGAATAGTTACCGCTGTACTAGAGGAACTCCCCACTGTGGATGAGGTTACTGTGCGTGTAGTGAAACGGAATCCCCCCATGGGAGGACGGATTGAGAGCGTTAGCGTAGCACTGAGCAAAAAAAGAGCCGTTACGAATGGTTGAACAAATAGCTTACAATAAAATAAAAGAAGTAAACCTACTGACAATCTGAGCCAAGCATTACAAAACCGCACATAAATACGGCATAAATGGCACTGCGGGTTTGCAGGAATAAAATTTTTAATATCTTTGCAGTCCGAACGCTACAGGGTACCGTGGCCGAGTGGCTAGGCAGCGGTCTGCAAAACCGCGTACAGCGGTTCGAATCCGCTCGGTACCTCAACAAAAAAGCCCCTTAAAGGGGCTTTTTTTATTTTGCTCTGTTATGTAATCCGCACTCCTTACTTTCGGGATTCTCCCACCACCATCTACCAGCACGAACATCCTCGCCCGGCATAACGGCGCGGGTACATGGCTGACAACCAATGCTTGGAAACCCTTTGTCGTGCAAAACATTATATGGTACACCATTGGTTCTAATGTAATCCCAAACCTGCTGCTCGGTCCACTCAATTAGCGGATTAAGCTTAATAAGCCCATTGGCCTCATCCCACTCAACTAGCTGATTAGAATGACGTGTAACCGATTGGTCTCTACGTAGCCCACATATCCATACATCTAAATCGGCAAAGGCGCGCTTAAGCGGTTCTATTTTACGAATGTGACAGCACTCCTTTCTATTCTCAACACTCTCATAAAAAAGGTTTATTCCCTTTTTATTAACCATCGCCTCTACCCTGCTTGGGTTTGGGAAGTAAACGGCCAACTTAATCTTATACCGTAGGCTAGTTTTCTCTATCAAGTCGTAGGTTTCATAAAACAAACGACCTGTATCAAGTGTAAAAATCTTAACATCCTTATCAATCCTAGCCACCATATCGGTTAGCACCTGATCTTCAGCGCCAAGACTGGAAGAAAGAGCTATTTTACCCTTATAGTTCTCAACAAACCACTTTATCACTTCCTCTGGGCTACACCCCTCAAATCTTTCGTTTAAGGAGCGAATAAGATCTTCGTTCTTCATCATAGAAATATTATAGCGTTAACAAATAACCACAGCAGAAATAGATTATAAAAACCTTGGCAATATACAAAATCTAATATTTGGAAAGGGATTGATGAGCGCCAACAAACACAAGTCGCCAATAACCAACTATATCACAGCCACATAAACAATTTAAACGATAGTTTATCAAAAAATAAACTTTTTCTGTTAAAAAAAACAGAAGGGAACAGTAGAATAACTTAACTTTATTTAAAATGGCACTACACCCTTTTTTATCAGTTAGTTACAATCCCCAAAAAGAAAAGAAGGAAAAGAAAGCCTCAAGTAGATTTTTGGAGATCAAAAAAAAATTGAAGTATAACCAGTAAATGAATTTAGCATGAAACAGCTATACGCTCTTTTAATAATACTGAGTACAACCACACTTTATGGTCAGGTAAAGCAAATGGATGTAATAGCCACAGCAGGAGGGTTTGCCGTTAACGAATCGGCAGGCATTACCTTGAGCTGGACGTTAGGAGAACCCGTAATTGCTACACTCAGCAACAGTGAGCAGAGCCTATTGCTTACACAAGGATTCCAACAAGGCTCTTTACTTGGAACGGGAATAGACATACCCGTTAGCAGTACTCAACTAGTTTCTGTGTACCCCAATCCTGCCAGCAGTAAAGCAACAATTGCATTAAAAGATCTTACAACCAGCAGCATTGAGATCACTATTTATAGCCTAACAGGTGCTATTGTTCTCTACCACAAACAAGCAGAACCTATTTCAACTCAAATCGCAGAGATACCTTTGCTAATTAGCCACTTCAAGCCAGGTCTTTACCTAATAAGGGTTACAGCCAACGGGTCGATTCTCGCCACGTTAAAACTGGTTAAGGAGTAGCAGAAGCGATTCCAGTAAGCACATTCCTGAGAATAACAACAACTAATTATAATGATATGAAAGCACGAAGAATAGTGATAGCAACTGCAGCCGCTGCTTTTACAATGTTGTTTAATAGCGTAGAGGCACAACCACCTCAAGCATTTTCGTACCAAGCAATAGTTAGAAATGCCTCTGGGGAACCCATTGTAAACAAGAGTGTATCATTCAAAATAAGCCTAACGGGAGAGAACGACACACCAATTCATTACGAGGAGTCACACACGGTTCAAACCAATCTGTTTGGACTTGCAGTGCTTAGCATAGGCGAAGGCTCAACCCTGTCGGGTACATTTGACTCAACACCTTGGGCTGATGGTAACATATGGGTAAAAGTAGCAATTGATACCGAAGGGGGAACTGCCTACACCGATATGGGTGCAACAAAGCTCCTCGCAGTACCCTATGCTCTGTACACACTAAACGGCATACCTGGACCACAAGGTATAGGTATTGAATCCATAACAAGCGACGAGCAGGGGGTACTAACCTTTATTTTAACTGATGGTTCGAGCTACTCTACAAGCAGCCTTACTGGGCCTACAGGCCCACAGGGATCCATTGGCCCCAACGGAGTAGAAGGTAGAGGAATTACCTCTATTAACCACAATATAGATGGAACACTTACCCTTGTGCTTACCGATGGGAGCTCATACACCACAGGAATAATTACTGGAGCTATTGGTCCCAAAGGGGAAACAGGTAGCCCCGGCAACGATGGTAATGGCATATCCTCCATTGCCGATAATGGCGATGGAACATTTACATATTACTACACAAACGGCACATCGTTTACAACACCAGACTTAACAGGTGCAACTGGTGAAACAGGAAACGGCATTAGCTCTGTAACCGATAATGGCAATGGCACACTAACATTTAATTTTACCAATGGGGATACGTTTACTACCATAAACCTAACAGGCCCCATTGGGCCACAAGGTCCTGTAGGTGAAACTGGATCAATTGGGCCACAAGGAGAAATTGGCCCAATGGGGCCGCAAGGGCCAGAAGGGCCACAAGGACCTCCAGGCACAGGACTAACCAACAAAGGAACATGGGTGAGCGGCACAACATATAACCCAAGCGATTATGTTTTTGCCGAAAGCACAACCGATCCATTGCTTAACTCAATGTGGATAGTGAAATCGGCCGTTAGCTTTACATCAAACATCACCCCAAAGGACGACCTAAGCAACTGGGTGGAATTTTATGCCCCAGAAGGGCCAAAAGGCGATACAGGAACTGGCATTACATCTACTGTTGATAATGGTAATGGAACCTTTACCTTTTTCTACTCCGATGGTTCATCCTTTACAACAAGTAACCTTACAGGCCCTGCGGGCGCAATAGCAGATGGCGCACTAGGACAAACCTTAAGGCATAATGGCACAACATGGGAAGCAAGCAGCCTGCTATTCAACACGGGTACATACCTTGGAGTTAACACCCCTACCCCCGGCTACACACTAGATGTAAACGGAACAGCTAGGCTCAGAAGCTTCCTGTACGATTACAACGGCCAACCCGGCACAATAGGACAAGTACTTACCAGAACCACAAATGGTGTAATTTGGCAAACCTCGCAAGGAAACATAAGGGGTTCTGGTTCCGCAGGGAAAATAGCCCTTTGGACAGGCACATCAACGCTAACCGATTTACCATACCTATCCTTCACCTCAAACTTCTCGGTTACAAGCAACCCAAAGGCAACCGACGATGAACCAATTTTTGAGGTACGGAATAAAGCAGGACTAGTTGTTTTTGGCGTGTACCAAGGCGGTGTAAGAATTTATGTTGACGACACACAAACCATAAAGGGAGCCAAAGGAGGATTTGCTGTTGGTGGACTAACCAATCAAACCAAAGCGCTTGAAGAGGTAGAGTACCTTAGAATAACACCCGACAGTTCCAGGATTTGGATTAGGCAAGGCGTTACAAAAGGAGCCAAAGGGGGATTTGCTGTTGGCGGTATAACAAATCAAACTAAGGCAATTTCAACACAAGACTTAATGTTTGTTGCACCGGATAGTGCTAGAATTTACGTAAATGAATCCACTACAAAAGGGGCAAAAGGAGGATTTGCTGTTGGCGGATTAACTAATCAAACCAAAGCACCCACAAACTCCTTCTTCCAATTAACAAAGCTGAACTACTTTATAGGATACGAGGCTGGTAGAAGCATCACTACTGGCATTTACAACTCATTTATTGGACATCAGGCCGGACTTGGAACAAAAACTGGTAACGAAAACATCTTTATTGGATTCCAATCGGGACATTCAAACGTTGGAGGAAACTGGAATACGTTCCTTGGTTATCAGGCAGGATACACAAATACTGGTAGCGACAATACGTTTATTGGCTACAAAGCAGGTAGAGCACACCAATCAAAAGGTGGTAATGTTTACATAGGAAGTAAGGCTGGAGAATTCTCTACCAATGGGGAACAAAATGTTTTTATAGGAGAATCAGCCGGTTCATACACAACTACGGGAAACAAAAACGTGTTTGTTGGATTCTCTTCGGGCTTTTCGAATACCAGCGGGAGAAGCAATGTATTTGTAGGGGATAGAAGCGGACAGAACACCACTACTGGCGTATCCAACATTTTTATTGGCGAAAGTGCTGGCCTAAGCAACACAACTGGAGGGAGTAATATTTTTATAGGAAGAACGGCTGGATATACAGGGCTAGCTCTAGCAAACAACATTTTTATTGGCGATAGCGCTGGGTATTTCTCCAACAATCAGTTTGCAACAAAGAACGTCTTTATTGGATACGCCGCAGGTAAAAACACCCAGGGCTACAACAATGTGTTTATTGGCAACCAAGCGGGACACAAAAACCAATCTGGACAAAACAATATTGCTATAGGCGATAAAGCTGGATTTAAAAACACCACCAGCCAGAACATTTTTATTGGTACATCTGCCGGGGAGAACAATACCGATGGATATTTTAATATCATGATTGGCAGATGGACAGGTAAGAATAACACAACCGGAGCACAACAAATTCTAATAGGCGGAGGTGCAGGAGGTTCTCTTACCACTGGCGGCGAGAATGTAATTATTGGAACAAACGCAGGAGCTTCTAATACTACTGGAACGGGCAATATTTACATAGGTACAAGTGCTGGATGGAGCAATACTGGTTCTAAAAATATCATTATTGGATACAAAATGGGTTATGGCACATTCCAAAATGAATCCAACAAGCTAATAATTGGAACCGATGTTAATGCCAGTGCACCTCTAATTTATGGCGATTTTAGTGCAAAAACCATTGGGTTCAATGGCAACGCAACAGCAACAGACACACGTACAACCAACGACACGCCAGGCGTTACTGGAACACACAACGTATCAGCAAACTATGGCATTGGAGTTAAAGGCATTGGTGGATGGAAAGGTGTAGAAGGTATTGCCAACGTATCGGGAACTGGAATTAGGTATGGGGTTTTTGGCAGCGCATCGGGAGGTACAACCAACTATGCAGGCTACTTTGCTGGAAACGTTGCCGTAACAGGTACTTTTACTAACACATCGGATAGGAATCTGAAGAAAAATATAACCCCATTTGGCAATGCGCTACTCATGGTAACAAAAATGCAAGGCGTTACCTACGAATGGAAATCGGACGGAGAGCTAACCGACATTAAAAAGAACAGAAGCAAGGCAAAGGCTGAGAACGACTTCACCTTCAACTTCCCAAAGGGTAAGCAGTTTGGACTAATTGCACAAGATCTTGAGAAGATAACCCCAGAGCTGGTTCAAACCGATGAGGACGGAGTAAAATCTGTTGACTACATTAAGCTAATCCCCATTCTTATTGAGGCAATTAAGGAGCAGCAAGTTCAAATTGAGACGCTGGAGCAAAATCTTAAAAACAGCACCGCTATTACAAAAGAGAACGAGGAGCTAAAAGAACGTCTTAAAAGAATTGAGGAGACACTTGAAAAGCTTAACAAACAGGAATAGCCCCAATGCCCTGAGGACATCCAAAACCCTCAGGGTGTTTTTTTACATCAACCCCAACATTAAATGTCATGAGAAAAATTTTTCTACTAGTGGCAACCATTTTGTTCGCGCTGCTGGCTATAGGCCAGCCAAAAGGATTTAACTACCAAGCAGCCATTAGAACTAGCGAGGGAGAACCAATTGCAAGCAAACAAATTACTGTAAGAATTAGCTTACAGGATGAGCTCCAGAACCCGTACTATTCCGAGCAACACAGCATAACCACAAATGAGTTTGGGGTTTTTAGTATAACTATTGGTGAGGGCTCGCCAACAAGCGGATCTTTTGAGTCCATCCCGTGGCAAGCCACAAGCATCTACCTACAAACCGAGGTGGATGAAGAGAACAATGGAAGCTTCGTTTCAATAGGCCAAGCGACAAAGCTACAAACCGTGCCCTACGCTCTATTTGCCCAAAACGCCACACAAGGAGACACAGGCAATGGAATTGAAAGCGTATCGTTTAACCCAACGGGGACACTAACATTTGTATTTACCAACGGAGCAACATACACAACCCCAAGCCTTATTGGGCCACAAGGACCTGCAGGTACAGGATTAAACTTAAAGGGAGGCTGGATTACTGGAACAAGCTACACCGCAGGCGATTATGTTTTTGCATCATCGGTTACAGATCCAGCAATAAACTCCATGTGGATTTGCCAAAGTAGCACAAGCATTACATCAACCGTTGAACCAAAAAACGACCAAGCCAACTGGGTGGAATTTTCTGCACCAAAAGGAGAAGATGGAATAGGCATTACCTCAACAATTGATAATGGCAATGGGACTTTAACCTTTACTTACAGCGATGGTTCTACCTTTACTACCAGCGATTTAACGGGTCCTGTTACAAACGGAACCCTAGGCCAAACTCTACGCCACAACGGAACCACTTGGGTAGCAACCAGTAATATATATAACCCTGGAGATAAGGTTGAAGTTGTATCGGATCCAAACCTTATTGAAGAAACTCCCATTTTTGCAGTTAAGAACAAGCTGGGACAAACCGTATTTGCTGTTTACCAAAGTGGTGTTAGGGTTTATGTTGAAGATGCTGCAATAAAGGGCGCCAAAGGCGGATTTGCCATTGGGGGTATCACAAATCAGACTAAACAGGAAGTTGAATATTTTAGAATAACGCCCGATAGCGCCAGAATCTACATAAACCAAACACCAACGGGAACAAAAGGCGCAAAGGGCGGATTTGCCATTGGCGGTATTACAAATCAAACAAAGGGGGTAGTATCGCAGAATCTGTTTTTTATAGCACCCGATAGCGCCCGCATTTACATAAAGGATGAGGTTGGTGTTAAGGGTGCTAAGGGCGGATTTGCCATTGGCGGCATAACAAATCAAACCAAATCAACCACTAACAACTACCTATACGTACACAGAGATAGCACAAGGGTTTACATTAACGATGCCCCAACCAAAGGGGCAAAAGGCGGTTTTGCCATTGGCGGTATAACCAACCAAACCAAGGGTGGTACCGCTTCGTTTTTTGATGTGGCTACAAGCGCTACAGGAACAGTAACTCCCAGCCAGAAAAGGGTTTTATGGTATCCCATCAAAAATGCATTCCTAGCAGGGCGCGTTCTTATTGAGAGTCCCGACAGCGTTGGGGAGAACTCCTTTGCCACAGGGTATGAATCAAAATCGAAGGGTATATACTCACAGGCAATGGGCTACATGTCTATAGCGCGGGGAAGCTACTCAACGGCCATTGGAAAAAGTGCCATTGCGCAAAGCGATAACAGCTTTGCCTTTGGGTACGAAGCCATTGCAAGCGGGAACGGTGCTTTTGCCTTGGGTAACAAGAGTAGAGCAACAGGGCTGGGCAGCTTTGCCCTTGGCTTTGAGGGAACCGACTCGCTGAATCTACTTACAGGGTCAACTATTGCCTCTGGCGACTACAGCATAGCCTTTGGAATGGGAGCTAAAGCCCTTAAAAAAGGAGCGCTAGCAATAGGAACAAAGGCCGAGGCAAACTATGAGTACTCCCAATCGTTTGGGTATAGCACCAAAGCCGATAACTGGTACGCAACAGCTGTTGGGTACAAGAGTAGAGCAACGGGGCTTTACTCCTCGGCCTTTGGGTTCAAATCAGTCGCCTCGGGCGAAGCATCTGTTGCTCTAGGTATGGGTAATGCGGCAGGAATGTTATCCATGGCCATTGGCGACTCCTACGCAGGCGGATTAAAATCGTTCTCCATGGGATCTGCCTCCGTAGCAACGGGACACGCATCGGTAGCTATGGGCTTTGAGAACTCCGCAGTAGGAGAAGCATCTGTGGCCTTAGGATTTGCTACTTTTGCCAATGGAAACAACTCACTAGCGGCAGGTAGGGGAACTATTGCAAATTCAGATAACACAACCACTTTAGGCTTTTGGAACATAGGGCTTATTGCGGGCCCCGACTACCCTATTACAGACCCAAACTATAACACAATCTTTGAACTTGGAAATGGCTCCCTATCATCTAGAACAAATGCCCTAACTGTGTTTAAAAACGGAAGTACCGTTATAGGCAGTCATAACGCGGAGCTCATTGAATACGAAATAGCAGCTGATGACGGGATAAAACATTCATTAGTTATTGTTGGAGAACCAGCAGCCTCTAGAGCACTATACGTAAAAGGAGATTCCCAAATAGAGGGCTCAATAAATCCTGCCACTAGCACATCGGATCTTGGAAGTACAAGCAGCTACTGGCGCAGCATATATGCGAATTACTTCTACGGAAATAGCGGTGTTACCCGTTTCGGGTCAACCATATTACCAACCACTAGCGGAACAAGAAACCTAGGATCTACAACCTATAGGTGGAACTATTTGTACGCAAATTGCCTAAACATTAACAGCACATCGTACTTCAACAGCTCAATTGGTGTTGGAGCAACAAACACCGATATCAGCATCCCCATAAAGCTATCGTCAAGTTCAACCAGCCGTACAGCCCTAACGCTAGAGAATCCCTCCTCGTCCAATGTTTACGTACTACAAACCGTTGGCTCAGCCATTCCCGCAAGAGCCGGCAACTTTGAGATATGGAACACAGGGCTTAGCGTTGCATCGTTCACCATTACCAGCAACGGACGGGTTGGAATTGGCACCTCAACGGCTCCCGACGATAAGTTTGTTGTAGTAAACGGATCGGCAACAGGAAGGTACACCACCTCTGGATGGACACACTCCTCCGACATAAGGCTAAAACAAAACATCGAAAAACTTGGGAACGTGTTGCCCAGCATTAAACAGCTACAAGGTGTAACCTTTAGCTTTAAGAACGATCCACAAAACATCTCTCAAATTGGGTTTATTGCTCAGGATGTAGAAAAGCTATTTCCACAACTAGTAACAACAGACTCTAATGGTTTTAAAAGCATTGCATACGGACAGGTCTCTGCCGTTCTGGTTGAAGCCATAAAGGAGCAGCAAAACATTATTGAAACGCAACAAGAAGAGATTGATGCGCTAAAGCAACGGGTATCGGAGCTAGAAAAGCTAAAAGTTGAAATTGATCAGATAAAAAGTCTAATCACCAAATAGCAAGGCTAGCAATAAAAAAGGAGGCAAACAAAAGGCCTCCTTTCTTAGTTTTAAGGCAAAGTTAATCCCCATAGCTCCATTACGTTTGATTTTCAGCTGCTTTTTAGTAATTTTAGTTGCATCACAAAACTGCTAATCATGAAAAGAGTTGGCCTTCTGATACTATTTCTATTCTCTTTACTTATCTCATCGGCTCAAATTAACAGGTATGGGCACCCTTTTCTTAAGAACATTGCGCCAACCGAGTATGATGCCGAAGATCAAAACTGGGCTATAGTTCAAGACAACAGAGGGTTTCTTTACGTTGGGAACAACTCAAAAGGAGTGCTTGAGTACGATGGCACTACATGGCGTAATATCCCCATCCCCAACAACCCCATTGTTAGGTCTCTTGCTGTTGATGGCAACGGTACCGTTTACGTAGGGGCAGTGAGGGAATTTGGTTGTCTTACACCAGATTCCGTTGGTACACTAAAATACCAATCCCTAAACAGCATTACCAACGACACCATACAGTTTAGTGATATCTTTAAAACGTATTGTCACAATGGTAAGGTTTACTTTTGCTCTCGCCAATACGTTTTTGTTTACGATGGAAATAACGTAGTCCCAATCTACCTTGGCAAACAGGAAATCTACTCCAGCCTTTTTACCTTCCTAGTTAACAACAACTTTTACATTGGTTCTTTCCAAAAAGGATTGAGGCAGTTAAATAGTAACAACACAATTACTGAAGCACCAAACGGTTCCTATTTTGCAAAAAAGGACATCTATGGCATTGAGCCTCTAGGTAACAACAACACGCTAGTTATCACCAACAAGGGATTTTATAAGTACAACACAACATCAGGAAGTGTTACCGAAGTAAAGGGCTCAAATGGTTTTATCAGCAAGTACCTATCCAGTGGGTTACCCTACAGCACCGTAAAACTGGCCAATGGCCATATTGCGTTATCAACAATCCTATCAGAAAAACATTCACTCGTAATAATAGACACTACCGGTGCTCCTCAAGAAATAGTTTACCCAGCCATGGGACTACGCGATAACTTTGTAATATCAAGCTACCAAACCAAGGAAGGAAACCTTTGGCTTGCTTTAAACTCTGGCATTGCAAGGGTAGAAACAGCAAGCCCCATAAGGCGATTTAGCGCCGAATCGGGGCTCGACGGGTTAATCCTCGACATAATTGAGCACAACAATTCCCTTTACGTTGGCACAATGAATGGCGTTTACATTCTGAGATTCGACTCAGAAGGATTTCCTAAGTTTCACCCCATAAGCGGAATAAACAAGCCCACATTTGCACTAATTGAGTTCACAGATCCCGCTTCGCACAAAAAAATTCTCCTAGCAGGAACACAAGGTGATATTTTTGAGATTCAAACCGACAAGGCCAAATCCATAAGCAAACCATTCGCTGCAGAAATAACCCACGTTGTTTACAGACTTTACCAATCGAAACAAGATCCGTCTCTTTTGTACATTGGCATGGCTTCGGGACTGGCAGCGCTAAGAAGAACCGCAACAGGATGGAACAACTTAGGATACATAAAGAGGGATAGGATTAGGGATGAAATTAGAAGCATTGGAGAGGATAGCAATGGCAACCTATGGCTTGGCACATTTATAAAGGGGCTAATTCAAATCCCTGCACAGCAAGGGAGCAATACCGTTATTGAGTATGGACTACAAAACGGGCTTCCCACCCTAAAGGAAATTGATGTTGTAAGGGTTAACAACCAGCTACTTTTTGCCACATCAAATGGCCTATACCAGTTTAATGAAAACAACAGCACCTTTGAACCAAGCAACATCCTTGGCAAGGCGGGCTCCAACAGGCTCAAAGGCATTTACCGTATTACCAAGCATAAAGCAGGATTTGCATTGGCCTGCTTTAACCTAGAGAATAACGCGTACTGGGTTGAACTGGCAAAACCAGATAGCACTGGCTACAAAACCTTTAGCACACCATTTAAACGGCTGCCCAAACAATGGGCCGATGCCATCTATACCGATTCAAAGGGAACGCTATGGATTGGGATATCGGGAGAGCTATTTAGCTATAGAGCCGATGCTTACAGGGACTACAACACCCCTTTTAGCGCACACGTAAGGCGTGTAACATCTAGAGACTCCCTAATATTTAATGGAGCGCATAACTCCGCATCCAAAAACCAAGGCATTGTATCGGCAAACCAAGATAATGAGCAAGTAGTGGTTCTCCCATACAGGAATAACAGCGTAATAATTAGCTACAGCGCCACCTTCTTCGAAAAGGAGGAGAGCACAGAGTTCTCATCCATACTTGAGGGCTCCGAAGACGAATGGGCTAAGTGGAGCACTAAAACAGAAGCAACGCACAATAACCTGCGCGAGGGGCGCTACACATTTAAGGTTAAGGCGCGCAATATCTACGGAGTCGAGAGCGCCGTTACCCAGTACTCTTTCATAATTAAGCCCCCATACTACAGAACCATATTAGCCTATTTCATATACGCCATTCTTATTATAGCACTTGTATGGCTGGTGGTTAAGCTAAACACCCGACGGCTTATTGCAGAAAAGAACAGACTGGAGCAGATTGTAAAGGAGCGAACCGCCGAAATTATTGAGCAAAAAGAAGAAATTGAAGCGCAACGCGACGAAATAGAGCACCAAAAAGAGGAGATAACCAGTAGCATTCATTACGCCAGCAGAATTCAAAGCGCAGTGTTAACACCACAAGAGATAGTCGACAAGATTTTCCCCAACCACTTTCTCCTCTACCTCCCTAGAGATATTGTTAGTGGCGATTTTTACTGGATTACTCAAGTTGGCAACCATAAAATATGCGCGGTAGCCGATTGTACAGGACACGGTGTTCCAGGTGGTTTTATGAGCATGTTGGGCATGACTTTCCTAAACGAGCTAATAAACAAGGGGCATGAGCTGCATCCAGCGGAAATACTATACCAGCTTAGAGCAAATGTTATTAGCAGCTTGCACCAAACAGGCAAATCGGGCGAGAACAAAGATGGAATGGATATAGCCCTTTACATAATTAACACCGAAACCAACATCCTTGAATTTGCTGGCGCCAACAACCCACTTATCCTAATTAGAAACAACGAGGTTATGCATATAAAGGGCGATAAAATGCCCATAGGCATTCACATTAAGGGAGAAGAGCCATTTACCAATATCACCATAGAGCTACAACCCAACGATAGGCTTTACACCTTTTCCGATGGGTACGTTGACCAATTTGGAGGATCGAGCAACCGTAAGTTCATGATAAAAAACCTTAAGGAGCTACTTTTGCAAATCCACCAGAAACCCATGAATGAGCAGAAAGAAATACTACTAAACAACCTTATTGAGTGGCAGGGCGATGGCAGTAGAATAGACGACATTATTGTAATGGGGGTACAAATTTAGCCCACAGCAATACTGTTTATATATGCTGATGGTGTAAACGTTGCATTGAATCTAGTTTTTCCTATTTTTGTAACGAACAAACCCAAGCACAGCAGTGGACGTCAAAAAAATAATTAGAGAACTCTTAGTCTCAAACAATTACGTAAGCCTTCCAACTATTGGAAGCTTTGTACAGCGTTATGAGCCAGCACGGCTTAAACCCGACGGAAAAACCTTTACTGCGCCTAAACAGGTTATTATTTTTGACACCTCTCGCACATTCAACGATGAGGCCATAGAGCTATACCTGTGCGAAAAGCTGGGGATTAGTGCTAACAAAGCAAAAGAGCTGCTCAACAACTTTATTGAGTCAACAAAAGAGGAGCTTAGCAACTCACAAGAAGTTCTTTTCGAAAATGTGGGCAGCCTAAAAAAGGACAGTGAGGGCACAATAGTGTTTAGTCCAGTTCCTGACGAAGAGCTTTCTGCCTCTACCTTTGGCTTAGCCGACATCGAAGCCACTCCAACAAAGAATATCCCCACCATACCCAAAAGAACAGAGGTTATTGCAGCTCAACCAGCCAAAAAAATTTCAAAGAAAAAGGTTGTTTTTGGGATTGTTGGATTTGTTGCAATACTTGCCATACTATGTTTAGTGTTTATTCCAGAGCTGCACTTCTGGAACAACACATCAAAGCCATCCCCAATGGCTAGTAACAAAGCAGTACTTGATACAACAAAAAGCATAGAGCCATCCATTGACTCTACCCAAACGGATACAGCAATACTCGATCCTATGGAGAAGAGCATCAATAGCCAAACACAAAAAAAACAGGCACTGTTCTACGAAGAGCCAAAACCGCAGGACAACAAAGCTTACTATGTAATAGCCGGAAGTTTTATAAGCCTAGACAACGCAAAAAACCTACAGGCTATACTCCTACAAAAAGGGTTTAAAACAGAGGTTATTGAGAGCGATGGCAAGTATCGCGTATCAATGGCAAAATTCAACAGCAAAGAGAGAGCCACCGATGAACTAATTAGGCTACACCAGCTTAACCCAAAAGATTCCTACTGGATTTTAGGTCAATAGAAAAAAGGAGCGAAAAGCTCCTTTTTTGTTATCGAAAAACAAGCAACCCTACCATTCCTATTGCAAATAGCTATCTTTGTGGCGCAAAAGAATAATACAATGAGCAACCGAAAAGTACGCGTACGCTTTGCGCCAAGTCCAACTGGCCCTTTGCACATGGGCGGTGTAAGAACTGCACTATTTAACTACTTCTTTGCACGTAAGCACGGAGGCGATTTTATTCTACGAATAGAGGATACCGACTCCCAACGCTTTGTTCCAGGAGCAGAGGAATACATTAACGAAGCACTAAACTGGTGCGGGATTAGAATAGACGAGGGAGTAGTTGAGGGTGGCCCCCACGCCCCTTACCGCCAGAGCGAGCGCAAAGCCATGTACCTACAGTATGCCGAAAAGCTAGTTGCCGAAGGAAATGCTTACTACGCCTTTGATAGCGCAGAAAGCCTTGAGATGCTTCGCAATGACGCAGAAGCGAACGGTGGCGCATTTACATACAACTACACCATTCGCAATAATATGCAAACCTCGCTTGCCCTTTCTGCCGATGAGGTAAAGCAACGCATTGCCAATGGCGAACAGTGGGTTATCCGATTTAAGATGCCAGAAAACGAGGAGGTAGTAATGAACGACCTTATTCGTGGCGAGGTAACGGTTAACACCAGCACACTTGACGATAAGGTTCTATTTAAGAGCGCCGATATGCTCCCAACTTACCACCTTGCCAACGTTACCGACGATTACATGATGGAAATTTCGCATGTAATTCGTGGCGAGGAGTGGCTACCATCACTTCCACTTCACGTGCTACTTTACCGTGCGCTTGGCTGGGAAAAGGTAATGCCACAGTTTGCTCACCTTCCGTTACTACTTAAGCCAACAGGTAATGGCAAGCTTAGCAAGCGCGATGGCGATAAAATGGGATTTCCTGTATTCCCACTACTGTGGAAGGCACCAACAGGAGAGGTATCCAGAGGCTACCGCGAGGATGGCTACTATCCTGAGGCCTTTGTAAATCTCCTTGCTCTTCTTGGCTGGAATCCAGGAACCGACCAAGAGCTACTATCGATGGACGAGCTTATTGAGCAGTTCTCCTTGGAGCGCGTAAACAAATCGGGAGCCCGATTCGACCCAGAGAAGGCAAAGTGGTTCAACCACCAGTACCTAATTCGCAAAAGCGACGCAGAAGTTGCTGCTCAGTTTAGCAGCATACTAAGCGATAAGGGCATTGCTGCCCCTACCAATAAAGTTGAGCGCATTGTTAGCCTTGTTAAGGAGCGCGCCAACTTTATTCATGAGATTTGGGAACAAGCTAACTTCTTCTTCGAATCGCCAAGCAGCTACGATGAGGCCACCGCCAAAAAATTCTGGAAGGAGGACACATCGGCCGTACTTACCGAGGTTGTATCGCTGTTCCAAGGCATCACCCCATTTATTGCCACCAATATCGAACCTAAGCTTAAAGACTTCATTAACGAAAAGGGTTACGGCATGGGCAAGGTGATGAACTCATTGAGGCTTAGCCTTGTTGGCGCATCAAAAGGCCCTGGCGTTGCCGAAATTTGTGAGATATTGGAAAAAGACGAGACCATTGCACGAATTGAGAAAGCAAAGCAGATATTAGGATAATAAACCCTACCAGAATAAGAAAGGCAGCCCATTACGAGCTGCCTTTTCTGTTACCCAAAACCGGGCTATTGCTGTTCGTACTTCTCAATAAAATCAATCATTCCCTTTACATGAGCCCAGCGTTGCTCATCCATTTTTGGACCCATAACCTCTATTACACGAGCAGAGATTACAGACCCAATTTGGCCACACTTCTCAAGATCCAAACCCTTAGTTAGACCATATAGAAATCCTGCGGCATAAGAGTCGCCAGCACCAGTTGTGTCAATGCTTTTTGCAGGAACTGCAGTAATATCGTAAACCTGAGCCCCCTGTTTTACTATTGAGCCTTTCTCGCCCAACTTTACAACAGCAATATCAACGTACTTCGATAGCTCTACCAACGACTCAAATGGTGTTCGGCCAGAATAGGCCTTGGCCTCTTCCTCGTTGGCAAAAATAATATCTACGTACTTCTCAATCATCGACTGGAGAAATTCCCTGTTTGCCTCAACCACATTATAGCTCGCAAGATCCAACGACACCTTAAGTCCATTGGCTTTAGCCAGCTCCATCGCTCTCTCTACAAGTTTATGGTTCTGAACCAAATAACCCTCAATGTGTAAGTAGCTGTAACCTTTAAACATGTCGTCGGTAAGCTCTTCGGCAGTCATCTCAATTGCAGAACCCAAATAGGTTGCAAACGTACGCTCAGAATCGGGAGTTACAAAGGCCAGAGCCCTACCCGAAGGGGCATTTCCGCGAAGTAAGCAAGGAGTTATTCCAATTTTTTCTAAATCGGAGCGGAAAAAGGCTCCCATATCGTCATCGCCCACCTTACCAATAAAAGCGGTTTGCACCCCAAGGTTAGCAAGTCCATTAATTGTATTAGCGGCACTTCCACCCGATGCCAAAACCTGAGAGAAGCCTTTGGTTTCATCAAGTGCACGGTACATTGATTGCTCATTAACCAGCTGCATGCTACCCTTTGGCAAATTAAGCGTTGCCAAGGTCTTCTCATCACTCAAACTGGTCATTATATCGACCAAAGCATTACCTATTCCAAGAATTTTCATGTCTAAAATGGGATTGAATCGTAAACCACAAAAATAACCTTTAATTTCTATTGTTCTGAATTGCATCAACTTCTTTTCCCTACAAAGAAAAATCAAACAAATTTTTTGTCATTTTTTTGTCGCTTTGGAAAAAGGCTATATATTTGCACTCGCAATTGAGAAACGCAGCAATTGCTAAACAAATAAATTCCTCATTAGCTCAGTTGGTTAGAGCACCTGACTGTTAATCAGGGGGTCCTAGGTTCAAGTCCTAGATGAGGAGCCCACCTACTCAAGGTAACAAAACGTACTGTAAATTCCTCATTAGCTCAGTTGGTTAGAGCACCTGACTGTTAATCAGGGGGTCC
>JABNAD010000380.1_pt2 | contig 22705 bp, 23 predicted proteins | sample 7240381 | NCBI WGS metagenome assembly JABNAD01 (sample SAMN11332834, study PRJNA596920) | anaerobic digester metagenome | biome: digested sludge; isolation source: digested sewage sludge-derived enrichment culture grown on H2/CO2 | place: Germany: Goettingen
AACCGTACTCAAAAACTGTACTCAGAAAACTCTTTGTCGGAATGTAGCCATCCATCGGATGGTAACAGCGGAATGAAGGAGTCCATGGGAGTTCTCTTTATAAAAGGGAAGTGCCCAACTCCTGTCTGTACAATTGGATGATGAGAATGAATGCCCTGCCTGAAAAGGCTGTGGGCATTTTGAATGAGAACGTGGCAATCGGCCATAATACACAGGAGTGATCCTGAGAAATAACGGAGGATAAGTAAATGGGAAATATCATCAACGTGAAAGAACTGGCAGCCAAGTATAAGGAAGAGATCAAAGCATTCGCCCTGCAGCGGGAAAAGGAAGGCAAATCCGTTCCAACTCTTGCGACCGTCCTGGTGGGCGATGATGAAGGATCCAAATACTATCTGCAAAGCCAGACCAAGGTTGCTCAGTCTCTGAATCTGGGTAAGGTCAATCTGCAGCTTCCGGCTGAAACGACGGAAGAAGAGCTGCTGGCGACCATCCATGATCTGAACAGCGACCGAAATGTCCACGGCATCATGGTGCTGTTTCCGCTCCCCAAGCACATTGACGGCAAGAAAATCTCGGCTGCCATCGCCAGAGAAAAAGATATTGACGGAGTCAATCCGGTCAATGCCGGTCTGCTGTTCATGGGAGATCGGGCTTTTGTTCCCTGTACGGCCAAGAGTGCCCATACCATCATTAAAGAGACATTGGGCGATATCACGGGCAAGAACGTCGTGATCGTCGGCCGGTCCAATATCGTCGGCAAGCCGCTGGCTATGCTGCTGCTCGCTGACAACGCCACTGTCACCATGGCTCACTCGAGAACGAAGAATCTGGCAGCGATTACCCGTGCTGCGGATATCGTCGTTGCCGCAGTCGGTCGTCCCAATATGTTCACCAGCGAATACTTCAGCCCCGGACAGACCGTCATTGACGTCGGAACCTCCGAACTGGATGGCAAAATCACCGGCGATGTCAAAACCGATGAGGCCGTGGAAGTTGCTGAATATGTCACTTCCGTTCCCGGCGGCGTAGGGGCCATTACCACGACGATTCTCATGAAGAACGTCTGTGAGGCCTCAGAACTTGAACAGTAAGGTTCTGTCCGTTTCCTCGCTGAACAACTACATCAAGAAAATCATTGATGCGGATTTCATCCTGCGCAATGTCAATGTCCAGGGCGAAATCTCCAACTTCAAGGCCCACACCTCCGGTCATTTATATTTTACGCTGAAGGACGAAGGATCCCGCATCAACTGTGTGATGTTCCGCCAGGAGCGGCAAAAGCTGCGGGTGCTTCCCCGGGACGGTGACAAAGTCACCATCCGGGGTCGGGTGGCAGCCTATGTTCAGGGGGGAACGTATCAGATTTACGTGGATGATTTGCAAAGCGAGGGGACGGGGGACTTATACGCCAAGTTCTTACAGATTAAGGACCGCCTGGCCCGGGAAGGCCTTTTTGATGAGACCAGACGACGGCCCATTGCGTCCAATCCTCAGAAAATCGCGGTGATAACTTCACCGACCGGCGCAGCCATTCGGGATATCATCAAGGTGCTGCGGACCCGTCATCCGGGGCAGTGCCTGGTGATTTATCCCGTTCAGGTTCAGGGCGAAACTTCTGAAAAAGAGGTCATTGGGGCTCTGGCCAGAATCAATCAGCGCCAAGATATTGACACCATCATCATCGCCCGGGGCGGAGGCTCCATCGAGGACCTGTGGTCCTTCAACTCCGAAGCAATGGCTTATGCGATTCGGGCTTCCCGAATACCGGTCGTCACCGGAATTGGTCATGATATCGACTTTACGATCGCCGATTTTGCCGCGGATCTTCGGGCTGCCACGCCCAGCCAGGCAGCCGAACTGACCATCCCAAACCGGATGGATAATATTGGCCAGATTCTGGATAAGAAGCGTCGGCTGCGACAGCTGATGGAAGCCAGGATGCGCCAGGAGAAATCCCATCTGGTCATGAACCTGCGCTTTATTCGCCAGAATGATCCTCGCACCATTCTGGTCAACGAAATGAAAAACGTCTCCGATCACAAAGAACGGATGGCTCAGGCAATCCGACTGCGCCTCGATCGGGAAGAACGCCGGCTGGAGCGTGCCACGTCACTGCTGTCCGCCTATAATCCATACAACGTGCTCGATAAGGGCTATGCGATCATTCAAAATGAATCGAATGAAGTACTGAAAACCGTCAGCAGCCTGGATGCGGCCCATATGTTCCGGATCCGAGTCCGCGACGGCGAAGCCACTTATCAGAAAGGAGAAAAACTCAATGGAATTGAACGGGAAACCAACTGATACCGGCGCTTCCTATGAACAGCTGATGGAAGAGCTCACGGCAGTTCTCAAATTAATGGAAGATCCCGCCACCAGCCTCGACAGCCAGCTGATCCACTATGAAAAAGGCATGAAATTGTGCCGCCAGTTAGAGAGCCGGCTCAAGGAGGCAGAGGAAAAGATCCTTCTGATCAACCAGCAGGGCGAGGAAGTTGCCTTTGAATAGCCCGTGGACGCCAGAAAATCAGATTCCTGAGCTGCAGCGGCAAATTGAAGCAGCTCTGCGCTTCCAGACGGAAGCGTTCACCTGCCCAGCCGCATTACAGGAAGCCATGGCTTACTCCCTGCTGGCGGGAGGTAAGCGGTTCCGGCCGCTCCTGGTACTGGGCGCTGCCGAGCGCTGCGGTCTGTCTCAGGACGAAGTAATGCCCATGGCCCTGGCCATGGAAATGATCCATACCTATTCCCTGATTCACGATGATCTCCCGGCGATGGATAACGATGATCTGCGCCGGGGGAAACCCACCAGCCATAAGGTGTTTGGCGAAGCTTTGGCCATTCTGGCCGGAGACGCTCTGCTCAATGAAGCACTTCTGCTTTTAATGTCAGCCTATGGCGGAACTCCAAACGGAGCCCGGGCCATGGTTGAGCTCGCCCGGTCTGCGGGCAAGGACGGCATGATTGCCGGTCAGGTGCTGGACATCCAGTCGGAAGGACAGGTCATTGACCTGCCGGCCCTGGAAGAAATGCACCGCAACAAAACCGGGGCCATTATAACCAGCTCCGTGACAGCGCCCTGTCTACTGGCAGGCTGCTCCAAAACCGAAGTCGAAGCCATGCGCTCTTTAGGGCATAAGCTTGGCCTGATGTTCCAGATTCAGGATGACATTCTCGATGTAGAATCGAATCAGGAGACCCTGGGGAAATCGGTGGGAAAAGATGCCAGAGATGAGAAATCAACGTATGTGTCGCTTCTGGGTCTGGAACAGGCGAAAATTAGACTGGAAGAATTGCGCCGCGACCTCTTCCGTCTGACCGAACATCCCGGAGACGGCCTGCTCGAAGCCGTGATCCGTTATTTTGCCCGGCGCGACCACTAGAGGAATGCTATGTATGAAATATTGAAGAAGTACCGGGGTCCCAAGACCCTGCCTGATATGAGCCTGGACGAACTGAATCAGCTGGCAGCCGAAATCCGCCAGTTTCTGATCCAGTCCGTGTCAAAAACCGGCGGCCACCTGGCTCCCAATCTGGGTGTGGTGGAACTGACCATTGCGCTGCATAATGTCTTCGACTTTTTGCAGGACCGGCTTGTCTTTGACGTCGGCCACCAAAGCTATGTCCATAAAATTCTTACCGGACGGGCCGGCGGGTTCAAGGCTTTGCGCAAATATGGCGGATTGTCCGGATTCCCCAAAACGACCGAATCGCCCTATGATCATTTCAACACCGGCCATGCCTCCACCTCGATCTCGGCAGCGCTTGGGATGGCCCGCGCCAGGGATATCAAAAAGCAGGACCACTCCGTGGTCTGTGTCATCGGCGACGGGGCTTTCAACGGCGGCATGATCTGGGAAGCGCTGAACGATGTCGGGTTCCGGCAGACACCGCTCATTATCGTCCTCAATGACAATGAAATGAGCATCTCACGCAATGTCGGCTCCATGAGCCTTTATCTGTCCAAGCTGCGCAGCGATGTGCATTATGAAAAGTTCAAGCAAAGCTTCCAGAAAAATGTAGAGAAACTGCCCATGGGCGATTCCCTTTCGCAGACCGCCAAATGGGTCAAGGATTCCGTCAAGGCCATGGTCGTGGAACAGGAAGGCATGATCTTCGAAAACATGGGGATCAAATACCTGGGACCGGTGGATGGCCACAACATCAAGGAAATGAGCAAGATTCTCAAGAAAGCCCGGGAAGTCAACGGACCGGTCATCGTCCACGCCATTACTCAGAAAGGGCGGGGCTATGACTTTGCGGTCCAGCATCCGGACAAGTTTCACGGGATTGCGCCGTTTGACTGTGAAAATGGTGAAATCTGCTTCAGTTCCAGCACCAATTACTCCAAAGTATTCGGCAGTACGCTGACCGAGCTGGCCGCGGATCATCCCGATCTGGTCGCCATCACCGCGGCCATGCCGCAAGGGACGGGACTTCAGGGCTTTTCAACGGCCTACCCCGACCGCTTTTTCGATGTCGGGATCACCGAAGAACATGCTGTGACGTTAGCCGCTGGCATGGCAATTTCCGGATTGAGACCCTATGTCGCAATCTATTCCACGTTCCTGCAGCGCAGTCTGGATCAGCTGATTCATGATGTCTGCATCCAAAATCTCAATGTTACATTCTGTCTGGACCGGGGAGGCATTGTCGGGGACGACGGAGAAACCCATCAGGGTATTTTTGATCTCGCCTACCTGTCCATGATTCCCAATATGACGGTTATGGCGCCCAAATCCATGGCCGAACTGGCTCAGATGGTGCGCTGGTCGACGCAGTTTACCGGTCCTCTGGCCATTCGTTACCCCCGAGGCGGCGATGAGAAGGGAATCCAGCTTCCTCCGCTAACGCAGTTTACTCCGGGAGTCTGGGAACGGCTTGATCCGGAGTCCGACACGGCCCCTGACATCGTGCTGATCGGAGTGGGCAAGATGACGGCGCGAGCCTGGGAAACCGCCCGCCGTCTTCGCGAACTGGGCTTAAGGGCTCAGGCTGTCCATGCCCCGTTCATCAAACCGCTGGATTCAGACTTCCTGGATCAGGTCCGGAACACCCGGCTGATTGTAACCCTGGAAGACGGCATCCTGCATGGCGGGTTCGGCGAATCCGTACTGGCCGATTTGGCCGGACGAAGCTTCAAGGGATTCTTCCTGCCCCTGGGTTACGATGACGCGTTCATCGAACAGGGGGATGTGGAGATCATCTATGAAAAATACGGCCTGAGCGTCGATCGCATCATAGCCCAGGTAAAAAATGCCTTTGAGGAAACTTCTCATGGCCAGGCTTGATCAGTACCTGATCCGGGCAGGCTTCCTGCCTGCCCGGGAGGCGGCCAGCGAGGAAATCAAGGCTGGAAAAGTTATGGTGAACGACAAGGTATGCATCAAGCCAGGCTACCAGGTGAAGGACACAGATCAGGTCCGTTATCTGGGCGAAGGCCGCCGCTATGTTTCCCGGGGAGCTCAGAAGATGCTTGGGGCGCTGGAGGCGTTCCATCCCATTCTGGAAGGCTGCCGCTGTCTGGATGTCGGTGCCTCCACCGGTGGATTCACTCAGGTAATGCTGGAACAAGGCGCCGCCTATGTCGCTGCGGTTGATGTCGGACACGGTCAGCTGGATCCGATCCTGCAGCAGGATCCCCGGGTGAAGGAATACTCCGGGTTGAACTTTCGGTCCATACCGCCTGAACTGACGGAAGAACTCAGGGATTTTGACTTTGCCACCATGGATGTGTCTTTCATCTCGGTCTGCCTTCTGGCAGAACCGCTCCACCAGGCCCTGCGCGGCTCCGGTCAGGCGATCCTCCTGATCAAGCCCCAGTTTGAAGCCGGCCGGGGAGCTCATAACAAAGCCGGTGTCGTCAAAGATCCTCAAAAGCATGAGGAGGTTCTGCAAAAAGTCCTGGACTGCTGCGAAGCCTGCGGGTTTGAGCTGCTGGGACTGACCCACTCCCCGCTGAAAGGGCCCGAAGGCAACATCGAATATCTTTTATACATTGAAAAACATAACGATCCGGCACGGCCGTCCAAAACGGACCAATTCCCGCTAGGAAGCATTGTGGCAGAAGCGTTCCGCGCCCTGGATCAACCGGAAGACCGGCTAAGGGGAACCCATGAGTAAACAGGAAGCCTTAAACGAGATCCGGGTCATCGGGCTCGGCATAAACCGGGACAAGGATCCGGATGAACTGATACAGAATAAAATACAGGATTTACTTTCACAGTATTTCCCGCAATGCGAGATTGTTGCCTTTGACAGTTATGAGCACCCTACGGTGGATCTGCTGGATCTGGATCTGTTCGTGGTGCTGGGCGGGGATGGAACATTCCTGTCCGCTGCCCGGCTCATCCATGGCCTGGAAATCCCCATGCTGGGAATCAATATCGGCACGCTGGGATTCCTGACTGCCGTAGAATATCTGGATGCGGAAAAAGCCTTTCAGCTGATCCGGGACGGCCGATATACCATCGAACATCGCCATATGCTGAAAACCCGGTTCATGGCGGATGATGTCGTGGAAGAATTCGTCGCCATGAACGATGTCGTCGTGACCAAAGGTTCACTGGGACGCATCATGAATTATCGGATCTTCATTGATGGGCATCATGCCACGTCCTTCCGGGGCGACGGCGTCATTTTTGCCACACCGACCGGATCCACGGCGTACAACCTGTCCGCCGGCGGTCCCATTGTATATCCCACAGTCAATGCCATCTCCATGACGGCGATCAGCCCCCATACCCTGGGGGTACGAAATATGGTCATTGCCGGAGAGTCCCAGATCACCGTCCAGGTTAAGGGAGATGTTTCCAGCTATAATCTGTCGGTGGACGGTCAGCAGAATTTCAACATCGACACCAACCGAACCATTGAAATCACGGATTCCGGGCACAGAGCCCACATTGTTCGCCTGGACGGTTACGATTATTTTGATGTATTACGAAAGAAAGTAGTATATAAAGCGCAGGATACCTATTAGGAGGAAACGGATGAAAGCAAAACGACTGAACAAGATCCTTGACATCATCACCACCAAGAACATTGAAACACAGGAAGAACTGGCGGAAGAACTGAGAAAAGAAGGGTTCAAGATCACACAGGCGACCATCTCCCGGGATATTAAGAACCTCCACCTGACCAAAGTTCTGGGAAAGAACGGCAAATACAAGTACATCCTGTCCGTCAATGAACCCAAGGTCATTGACAATCAGATCATGTCCATTCTGCAGAATTCGATCACTCATGTGGAGTACATCGAACACATGGTGGTTATCAAAACCTTAACCGCATCCGCCGGGGCAGTAGCGGAAGCCATTGACCAGCTGGGACTGGAAGAAGTAGCCGGCACTTTGGCCGGTGACAACACAATTTTTGTTATGTTCCGCAACATCAAGAAAGCGGAGGCTTTCGTCCGCCGGATCGATTCCATGGTCCGCAACCACGAATAAGGAGAATCTATGCTTCGCCATCTGACGGTTCGAGACTTTGCCTTAATGGATCATCTGGAATGCTCGTTTCAGGACGGCTTCACCGTATTGACCGGAGAGACCGGCGCGGGCAAGTCCATCCTCATCGATGCCATCAGCTATGTGATGGGCACGAAATTCAACCGTGAATTCATCCGCTCAGGCAAAAGCAAAACCTCAGTGGAAGCCGAATTCGACATGACTCCCGGTCTGGAAGAGATGCTCAGCCGGGAGCAGATCCCGGTCCGGGAGACCCTGACTCTGTTTCGGGAAAATTCCGAAACGGGCCGCTCCGCCGCGGCCATCAACGGCCACCCGGTGCTTGTCGCCACCGTGAAACAGATCAGTCCGTTTCTTCTGGACATTCACGGCCAGCACAACAATCAAAATTTGCTGGACCCTGAAAACCATCTCGAATACCTGGATGAATACGGCAGAATCCGTCATTCGGAGGAATTCGGGGCTTATCGTGATCTGTATGTCACATTGAAAGAAAAAGAACAAAAACTGGCGGTCCTGACGCGCAATAACGAACGGGACAAGCTGATGGACTTTTTATCGTATCAGGTCGAAGAAATTAAAAAACACGGCTTATCAGAGACAGAAGAAGAAGAACTGCGCAGCAAGGAAAAAATGCTGTCTCATGCCCAGAAAATCGGAGAAGCGCTCAAGGATGCCGGACAGGCATTATCCGATGAACCACTGGATGCGCTGGATCATTCCATCCGCTCCCTGCGCTCCGTAGGAGAAGTCTTTGAGGAAGCCGGCAAACTGGCGCAGGTGATCGAAGATGCGTTTTACAATCTGGTGGAAGCCCGTCGGGATTTGACCAGTATCGCAGATGAAGTATATTTTGACGGCAATGAGCTGGATGAGATCAACGGTCGACTGTACATCTACGACGCCATGCGCAAGAAGTACGGACCCACGACCCAGGCGGTTCTGGAAGAACTCAGCCGAATGGAAGACGAACTCTATGAACTGACCCATGCCGAGGAACTGATCGCCGCGCTCAAGCAGGAGATTCATCGCCTCAAGGGAGAAGTACTGGAAGCCGGATCCATTTTGTCTGTTCTGCGCAAATCTGCCGCAGTAGAACTGTCCGACCGAATCAACCGTGAGCTGAAGTTCGTCGGCCTGGGCAAAGCTGATTTCATGCCCCAGATCCTGGAAGGGGAAGCATTTACCGAGAACGGCACCGATGAAGTCCGCTTCCTGATTTCCACCAATACCGGGGAACCCCAAAAACCACTGGAAAAAATTGTCTCCGGCGGAGAACTCTCCCGGATCATGCTGGCACTGAAAGCTTCCTTCATTGATCGGGAAGGAACTCCCACCGTCATTTTTGATGAGATCGACACCGGCATATCCGGAAGCATCGCCCAGGCAGTGGGCGAGAAGATGCATCAGATTTCCGAAAACACTCAGGTCCTGTGTGTCACACATCTGCCTCAGATTGCTGCCTGGTCAGATCATCATCTGGTCGCGCAGAAAGCGGAACGCGGAGGGCGTACCTATTCCCAGGTGTCCGTTGCCACTGCCGAGGACAAGGTTCTGGAGATTGCCAAAATGCTGGCCGGTTCAGAATTAACTTCCACGATCCTCGCCAACGCGAAAGAACTGGTAGAGACGACAGAAAAAAGAAAGAAGCCGGCAGCCGGCAAAAATCCGGCACCGAATAAATTATAGCTCTTTAGGAAATATAGGGCTGATCCGCGTGTAATACTAGCATCTGTCCCGCCGATGGCGGGATTTTTTTTCTTTTGTTTTACCAAAAGTGGCTTGTACATTGCGATCGAATTGATTATCATGGTATTAACATAATAATGATCAAAATGAAACTTGATTGTATACAGTCGATCCATTCCTTTTTCCCAAATTCTATGAGATAATTGAAGGAAAGGTTTATTTACATAATATATATTATCTTATTATTCGGCTGCAGTATTGAACTGATGAAGGGGGACTCCATGATCAACAAAGAAACGACAATAAAGAAAGACATAATCTATTCCGGGAAAATTGTGACCCTGGAATTGCATGAAGTGAAAACTGATCTTGGAAATCAATCCCGTCGTGAAATTATCCGACACGCCGCCGGCGTTGTGATTCTCGGTTATACCGACCAGAATCGAATGATCCTGCTTCGTCAGTTCCGTAAACCCTTCGAAGAAGCAGTACTGGAACTGCCCGCCGGTAAACTGGAGGCGGGAGAGGATCCGCTGGATACCGCCCGCAGGGAATTTCAGGAAGAAACCGGCTATTACCCCGGATCCATGGAATTTTTGGGTGAAGCTCTGACCAGCCCCGGTTACTCCGATGAAGTCCTCTACATTTACCGAGCGAAAGACCTTCGGGAAGATCCCCTGGATGGCGATGCGGATGAGTCTTTTGAATATTTTGAAATGACACCAGAGGAGGTGACGGCCTGTATCCGGAGCGGTGAGCTGAAAGACGCCAAAAGTCTTTGCGCGCTCTACCTGGATGGGCTGATGCGATGATGGATGAACAAATCAATGTCTATTTGACCAGCCTGGCAAGTCAGGGGAAGTCACAAAATACCATCGATGCTTATCGGCGGGATCTCAGGAAGTTCGAAGTCTTCATGAAAGAAGAGTCCTTGAGCCTGCAGCAGTTTGAAGAACTCCAGATCGTGTCCTATACGGAATACCTCATGGATTCAGGAATCTCCAAGTCTTCCATTATCCGAAACCTGGTTACGCTGCGTAATTTCTATAAATTCCTGCGTCGGCAGGGATATGTTCTGGAAGCGCCCATTCTATACTATGAATTGCCGCATCTGGATCGTGACCTCCCGGAAATTCTGACAGTCGATGAGATCCGCCAGATTCTGGAAGCCCCTGATCAGGAATCCAACAAGGGGAAACGGGATCGGGCCATTCTGGAACTGCTGTATGCTTCCGGGCTGAAAGTATCGGAATTGATTCACCTCAAACTCTCAGACGTCAACCTGGAAAAGCGGTACATCGTCGGAACGGGCAGCAAAGGCAAGGAACGTCTGATTCCCATCGGCAGCAAGGCCGTGGAATCCCTGAATCATTACCTGACGATCCGCGATCGGATGGCCAATGAAAGCTCCACCTTCCTGTTTACTTCCAATCAGGGCGACACCATTACCCGTCAGGGCATCTGGAAACTGCTGAAAACCTATAAGGATCAGGTTGGCATTACCAAAGAAGTCAACTTGAATACGCTGCGGCATTCCTTTGCCGTGCATCTTCTGGACAACGGTGCTGATATGAAGGCTGTTCAGGAAATGCTTGGACATACCGATATCAACGCGACGCTGCGCTATGAAGAACTGAAGAAGAAAAATAAGCTCATGGAGATCTACAACCACACACATCCCAGGGCTTAATCGGTTTCCGGCCAGGCAGTAACTTCTATAAGCAGTATCTTCCATAATCTGAACCTAACACAAAACCTGCAGCTCTCCCTGACGGCGGATTGATTTCTGTCATCAGGGAGAGTTTTTTGACAGCTCAGGAGACGAAAGATACCGCGCAGCAGAGTACGGCTGAATAATCGAGAATCTGGGCGCAACGGTTAGGCAGGATCGTTGTCATGGACCGTGCAAAACGATGATTCCAGCGCTGTATCGTATAAACAGGACAGTGCACTGCCTGTTGTGTCAATTGCTAATCTTTCTTTTTGTTAACAAATGCGTGATGAAACCGACACTTCTGCATGCGATAATAGAATGAGAATTGTGTTCCCGGAAGACGCAGTCAGCTCCGATTCTGTGAGGTACTGCTTCATCTGGATTGAACAGCGTCCTGTCTGAACAGCGTCTTGTCTGAACAGCGTCTTGTCTGAACAGCATCCGAAGTTTAAAATTCTATCTTCGTGGATTCTGCGCAGGCTTACTTATGAACAATTGAGACATGGAACATAGAAAATAATCGAATGAGGAGACAGCAAATGAAACGAGCGATTTTATTGATTTTAGATTCTGTCGGTATCGGCGCAATGCCGGATGCCGACCAGTATGGTGACGCCGGATCCAATACCCTGGCAAATACCGCAGCGATGACCGGAGGATTAAACTTGCCTAATCTTGGTCAGATGGGACTTGGCAACATACATGAAGTGAAGGGAGTGCCTGCCCAGAACAGCCCGACCGCGGCCTACGGCAAAGCTGCCGAAGCTTCAGTGGGCAAGGATACGGTAACGGGTCACTGGGAAATTTCCGGCTGCATTCTGGACACGCCTTTGAACACCTATCCGGATGGATTTCCTCCGGATATCATGGCTGAATTCGAACGGCGCATTGGCCGGGGCACCTTGGGCAATGTCGTCGCTTCCGGGACGGAGATCATCAAGGAACTGGGAGAGGAACACGTTGCAACCGGGAAGCCGATTATCTACACTTCAGCGGATTCGGTCTTCCAGATCGCCGCTCACGAAGAAGTGATCCCTTTGCCGGAACTATACAAAATGTGTGAGATCGCCAGAGAAATGCTCATGGGCGACTGGACCGTCGGCCGTGTCATTGCCCGTCCGTTTATCGGCGAATCCGCCGAAACCTTCCAGCGGACCTCCAATCGTCACGATTACTCCCTGGATCCCGTCTGCAAAACGATGATGGACTATATCAAGGAAGCCGGACAGCAGGTCTACGGTGTCGGCAAGATCAACGATATCTTCAATGGCAAAGGCATTACCAAAACCGTCCGGACCAGCGGCAACGAAGACGGCATGAAAAAAACCCTGGAAGCAGTCGGGGAGGATTCGGATGGCCTGATTTTCATCAACCTGGTGGATTTTGACATGCTCTTTGGCCACCGCAACAACCCGGAGGGCTACAAAGCTGCCCTGGAAGCAGTGGATGTCTGGATCCCCCAGCTGCTCAGCGAGCTGAAAGACGAGGACCTTCTCATCATCACCGCCGACCACGGCTGCGATCCGACCAATGAATCCACGGACCATTCGCGGGAGTTCATTCCGCTGCTGGTTTACGGTAAGAATATGGAACCAAAGGATCTGGGTGTACGGACCTCTTTCACCGACATTGGCAAATCCATCCTGGCTTACCTTGGCATCGAAAACAGCCTTCATGGCATCAGCTTCATTTAGGACGTCCTGACTTCATAGATTCAGGGAAAGGATGCACTGCATGCAAATCACGGATATCATTCGCAGGAAAAAACACGGATTGGAACTAACACCCGAGGAAATTCGCTACTTTGTCGACGGATACACCAAAGGAACCATTCCGGATTACCAGATCTCGTCGCTGCTCATGGCCATCTGGTTCAAAGGCATGACAAAGGAAGAAACGTCCGAACTGACCATGGCGTTTGTGGAATCCGGTGACACCATGGATCTGTCGGCGATCCCCGGGATCAAGGTGGACAAGCATTCCACCGGCGGCGTCGGAGACAAAATCAGTCTGATCGTTCTGCCGGTGGTAGCCGCTCTGGGCATTCCGGTCGCCAAGCTGTCCGGCAAGGGCCTGGGACATACAGGCGGTACCATCGACAAACTGGAATCCGTTCCCGGTTTTTCCACGCAGATCGAACTGGATCAGTTCATTGAGAACGTTCAGCGTCATGGCGTTGCATTGGCCGGTCAGACCGGTGATCTGACGCCGGCGGATAAAAAGTTCTACGCTCTGCGCGACGTTACGGAAACTGTCGACTCCATCCCACTGATTGCCGCTTCCATTATGAGCAAGAAGCTGTCGTCCGGATCGGATGCCATTGTCCTGGATGTTAAAACCGGCGAAGGCGCTTTCATGAAAGACCTGGCAGACTCGCGAATTCTGGCCAAGACCATGGTGGAGATCGGCAATCACCTGGGTCGTCAAACCGTTGCAGTGCTTACGGACATGAATGAACCGCTGGGACATGAAATCGGCAACGCCAACGAAGTCATCGAAGCCATTGAAATCCTTAAGGGACAGAAAATCCGTGGATTGTACGATGTGGCTCTGACCATTGCCAGCTACATGATCTGGCTGGGCGGAAAAGCCGCCAGCATGGAACAGGCAAAACCCCTGGTTGAAGAAGTGATTGCCTCCGGTCAGGCGCTGTTCAAATTCAGGGAGTTCATTGCCAATCAAGGCGGAAATCCGGCCATAGTGGATGATTACTCTTTGCTGCCGCAGACACAGAACGAACGGGAAATCCGCTCCGATGTCGCCGGCTATGTCACCGGAATCACGGCAACCGATATCGGTTACGCGGCGATGCATCTGGGAGCTGGCCGCCAGACAAAGGAAGATCACCTGGATTATGCTGCCGGCATCCATTTAACAAAGTTGGTGGGAGACCCGGTACAACCAGGCGATGTGCTCTGTGTCCTGAAGTACAATGACCGGAATCCGGAGGAATCGGCACTGCTGGCTCGCAAGGCATTTCAGATCGGTGCGGTGCCGCCGGTACGAACCGATTATATTCTGGATGTCGTGATGGAATAGTTCACTGGACGTCTGAATGAGGGTGACTGCCCAATCCATCAGATCCGCCACGAAAGACACCTAAGACAACTAAAACAACTAAGACAACTAAGACAACCAAGTCATTCAAGTCATTCAAGTCAAACAAAGCCAGCCATCCGTCCAGTATGATTCTGGCCGGATGGCTGGCTTTGACATGTTTGGTAATAAGATGATCATCCTTAGATGGCACCAATCTTTGAGTTGCTGTCAGGAGACAGTGCCCGCTCCAGGAACAGGGTCAGAGCCAGGTGGTCTGCCGCGCCCCCGGGGGACAGGTTTCGCCGGGTTGCCGCTTCGTCAAAGCGCTGAAACGACTGGATCAGTTCCGGCGGAGTCAGGGAAGGACTGGATTTGAGAAGGTTTCGGGATTGCTCCCGCATGAAATGTAGCCCGGTCAAGCCGCCCCGGCGCACCAGATTGGTGTCTCCGGTAACCAGAATGAGTTCCAGCAGCGTCATCAGGCAGGGCAGGTCCGGATCAGTATACTGAGTCTGATAGTCCGCCAGTCGAGGCAGTCCCACTTCAAACACAGCCGGAAAGCCGGCTTCTGCCTCCGCCCGGATTCCTTTGAGACCGTACTGATTGTAGACTGCCTGGCCGTGAGTGGGATGTGCCCCGGCTGTGAGTTCTCCGGTCAACCCGGAGGCATTCAGCCGGATCAGGTCTCTTAAATCAGGGATGTCCGTGGCAGTCAGCGGACGGTCGCAGCGCAGGGACAGGCGGACCATGCAGGCGCAAACCAGCCCCAGACTGAAGATCAGCCCTTTGTGAGTATTGGCCCCCCCGGTGGCTTTGAGCATGCTTTTCTCGGCTGCCATGCCGGCAGCGCGCAGCCTGGGCAATACCAGATCCGTCGGACTGGCCGCCGCCAGGGTCATAAACTGAGCAAACCATGGCCGCAGCGTCCGGGCCGAGATCAGGAAGCTGTTCAGGTCCATATCCTCGTGACTGCCGGAATTATACCGGTCGACCAACCCCGGCTTGGGGCCGCACCAAACTTCCGCCTCCAGGGCGTATTCTGTTGTCTTTGCTAAAAATTCAATATAAGCTTTGGTATCCATGATCTCAGTATAGCATGGGAAGGCCCTTGCCTCTGTGATATAATTCCAAGGTAGGAGACATTGCCATGGAACAGATTAATCTTCATTTAGATAATTTTGAAGGACCCTTCGATCTTTTGCTGAAACTGATCAAGGTCAACAAAATGGAAATTACCGACATCAAAATATATGAAATCACGGAACAGTACATGGCCGTTCTTCGCGCGATGGAAGAGCTCGATCTGGAAGTCGCTACTGAATTTTTTGTGCTGGCAGCGACACTGATTGAAATCAAAAGCCGGGAACTTCTGCCCAAAAAATCAGCGGATGAGGCCGAAATTCCTTCCCGCGAACTGCTCCTGCATAAGCTGCAGGAATATGAATTCTTCCGAGAGAAAGCCTATGACCTGATGAGCCGGTTCCATCAGGAGGATGTGCTGGTGACGCGCCTGCCCATGACGCTGCCGGAGGATCGAACCATTGAAATCATCATTCCGCCGAATTTCGGACCGGACAAATTTTTCCTGCTCTACATGGAACTGCTGGACCGCCAGAAGGACAAAATGAATACCTCCACAGTGATTGAACGCCGCATCAGCACGGACGCATTCAAGGTGGAAGATAAGATCGTAGAACTGAAAGATACATTGCAAAAATATAAATCGTTCCGCTTCTCCCAGATCATGGAGCAAGCCAGCGGCCGATCGGAAATCATCGTCTTTTTCCTGGCTTTGCTGGAGATGGTTCGAAATCTGGACGTTGTGGTCTATCAGTCCGAGGCGGGCGGCGAGCTGATTATACAGGAACGAGCCGAGCAGGAACTGCCGGATGATTGGGAAGCACCACAAGGAGGAAGCAGCCATGGACCGACTGGAACACTGGAATAAGGGGACGCTCGTTCGAAAGGAAGAGCTGAAAGGCCGGCTGGAAGCGGTGCTGTTTGCAGCCGGGGATCCCATGACGGTTCGGGAAATGGCCACACTGCTGGACGTGGTGCCGGATGCTGTGGAGATGCTGCTGGAGGAGATGGTGCTGGATTACGCGAGGGCAGAGCGCGGTCTTCAGATTATTCGGCTGGAGGATCGGATCCAGCTGACCACGAAACTGGACTATTCCAGTTCGGTGCTCAAGCTCGCCCAGGTCAACGAACGACAGACTCTGTCCAAGGGCGCGCTGGAATGCCTGGCCATCATCGCCTACAAGCAGCCGGTAACCCGGGTGGAGGTGGATGAAATCCGCGGCGTCAGTTCTGACTATGTCCTCAGCAAGCTGCTGGAACGAAGCTTTATTACGGTCATTGGTCGAAAGAACGTGCCAGGCAAACCAAAACTCTATGCGACAACCGATGAATTCCTGCGTCAGTTCGGCTTCTCCAACCTCAAGGCCTTCTCAGAGGATGAAACCTATCAATCCCTGCTCCGGCGGGTAGGAACCGGCGCTGAGGAAGGCGATCTGGAAATACTTCCGGATGATGACGAGGGGGAAGAGACCCAGTTGACGCTTTGGGGCCAGGAGAAGTCCGAATGAGCCGCTTTTCCCTGGTGACCGGAGTCAGCGACCTGTCTCACCGGATCATTCGCAGCCTGTTTCCCGATGGCGGGAAGCTGGCCATGGACTGCACGCTGGGCAATGGTCACGATGCGGATTTTCTGGCCGACTGGTTCGAGGAAGTCATTGCAATGGATATTCTGCCGCATGCGGTGGAAAACTACCCAGCAAAATCGAATGTCATGAAATATTGCATGGACCATGCTGCAATTGAAAGTTTTCATGCAAATCCAGACCTGATCGTGTATAATTTAGGGTATCTACCCGGTGGGGACAAACAGACGACCACCACGGCCGACCGGACCATCCCGTCACTTCAGGCCGCACTGCATATTCTCCGTCCCGGCGGCTTCATTTCCATCGCTCTTTATACAGGCCACGATGGCGGGGAAGAGGCCAGGGCGGTGCTTGATTTTGTGCAGGCCCTCCCGGAACGTGACTACGGTGTGATCCACCACAACTTTATCAATCGAAGCAATCAGCCTCCCAGCTTATTGACTGTGGAAAAAAGGAAGGAATAATCTGCATGGAAACTACCAACCTGGATCTGATGAGGATCATCCAGTCCAAGTTTACGCGACTGTCCAAAGGTCAGAAAATGATCGCCGACTTTATTTTGAAGCATTATGACAAGGCCGCCTTCATGACAGCTGCCAAATTGGGGCAGAATGTCGGCGTCTCTGAATCCACGGTGGTTCGCTTTGCCATTGAACTGGGCTATGAGGGCTATCCGGAACTGCAAAAATCACTGCAGGAACTGGTTAAGACCAAACTGACCGCGGTTCAGCGCCTGGAACTGACCAATGATCTGGTGGATGAGGAAAATGCGCTGAAAAGTGTGCTCAAGGCTGATATGGAAAACATCCGAACCACCATGGAAAAGGTAAACCAGAGAACCTTTGATGCCTTTGTCGACCATATCGTCAATGCCGACAAAGTTTATATCATCGGCCTGCGCAGCTCCTCCGCCCTGTCGGAATTCCTCGGATTCTACCTGAACTTGATTTTGAACAACGTTCTTGTGCTGCAGCATGGGATGAGCGACATTTATGAGCAAATGCTCCATCTGGGGCCCAATGATGTCATTATCGGCATCGGTTTCCCGCGCTATTCGATCAAAACGGTCCAGATCCTGAAATTTGCCCGCGGCCGCGGCGCCAAGGTGCTGTGCCTGACGGATTCGCTGTTGTCGCCCCTGGCCGCCATTTCTGATCTGACGGTCATCGCTCAGAGCAACATGGCTTCCTTCGTCGATTCGCTGGTAGCACCCATGTCGATTATCAACGCCATCATCATCTCAGTCGGTTTGAAGCGCCGCCAGGCAGTCAGCGAAACGTTCTCCAAGCTGGAAGAAATCTGGGAAGAGAACAAAGTATTCCTGACCTGATGTTCAGCGGACATCAACTGATGTCGTTCCACGGTGTCCAAAAACCACCCGGTTTTTGGACACCGTGGTTTTTGCTTTTGACGATAACTGACAACTTATCCTTATTATTAAAAGTCCATTTGTAATGGGTTAAATTTTCTGAAATTTACTTATCAGAGCGATAACTTTCGCCGATTTTATCAAACTAACATTTGAGTTCTTGGCCTTTTTTAAAATTTTATGAACGAAAATTACAGAAAGGTAGTTTATGTAAATGTTTTTATGCAAAGGTGGTAAAGTTTGATTTTGACCTTACAAAACGGACATTTGATAGTAAAATGTTTATGTAAGCAGTAACATTCATGTTTAGGAGGTTATCATTCATGGCAAACAACATCATGGCACCAAAAGAATATATTGAAAGTGTCCTTGAGGATGTCAAAAAAAGAAACGCCAACGAACCAGAATTCATCCAGGCGGTGGAAGAAGTCTTCCATTCACTGAAACCAATTCTGGAACAGCACCCTGAGTACATCGAAAACAACCTGCTCTCGCGGTTTGTAGAACCCGAGCGGCAGATCATGTTTAAGGTTCCGTGGAGAGATGATGCAGGCAACCTGCATGTCAACAGAGGCTACCGTGTTCAGTTCAACGGCGCCATCGGACCCTACAAGGGCGGTCTGAGATTCCAGCCCAATGTTTATCTTGGAATTATTAAATTCCTCGGATTCGAACAGATCCTGAAAAACTCCCTGACCGGTCTCCCGATCGGCGGCGGAAAAGGTGGAGCTGACTTCGACCCGACTGGCAAATCCGATGCTGAAATCCGTCGTTTCTGCGAAAGCTTCATGATGGAACTGTATCGCCACATCGGACCGGACGTTGACGTACCGGCTGGTGACATGGGTGTTGCAGGAAGAGAAATCGGATACCTGTATGGAACCTATAAGAGAATTAAGGGCGTATTCGAGAACGGCGTTTTGACCGGAAAAGGCATCCCTTACGGCGGATCCCTGATTCGTCCGGAAGCAACCGGTTTCGGTATCGCTTACTTCTGCAATGAGATCCTCAAGCACGAGAATGACACTATGGAAGGCAAAACTGTGGCCGTTTCCGGATTCGGCAACGTTTCATGGGGCGCCTGCATGAAGGTCAGCCACCTCGGTGGTAAAGTCGTTACATTGTCCGGACCGGACGGATACATCTATGATCCGAACGGCGTCAACACCCCGGAAAAATGGAACTACATGGTCGAGATGAGAAACTCAGGCCGCAACAAGGTCAAGGACTACGCTGACAAATTCGGCGTGGAATTCTTCCCCGGAGAAAAACCATGGGGCAGAAAAGTTGACATCATCATGCCCTGCGCAATGCAGAATGACATCCGCATTGAACACGCTGAGCAGATTGTTGCCAACGGCATCAAGTACATCTGTGAAGGCGCCAACATGCCTTGCACCAATGAAGCAGTAAACTACTTCCAGGAAAAGGGCCTCATCGTCGGACCTTCCAAGGCAGCCAATGCCGGTGGAGTTTCCGTGTCCGCTCTGGAAATGGCTCAGAACTCCATGAGATTCTCCTGGACCGAAGAAGAAGTAGATGCCAAGCTGAAGCAGATCATGTTCAACATCCACAAGAACGCCATGGACGCCGCTGAAAAATACGGCTTCGGCTACAACCTCGTAGCAGGCGCTAACCTCGCTGGATTTGACAAAGTTGCCAAGGCAATGATGGCTCAGGGCGATTACTAAGAATCATTTTTCCCATTAAAGATTAAAGAACATCAAAAAAACCAGACACGTGAGATCATATGGTGTGGCTCTCGCAAGTCTGGTTTTTCTTTTTTTGCAGGATGGATCCATGAACCTGCACGCCATTTTTGTATGAGAAGCCCCGGAATCTGCTGGCAATGCTCAGAATCGCAGAATCATCGAGCTGCCGCTACTGCGACCATTGAGTCGGCAGCGAAGGATTTCAACCACATTGTTCGGATGGAGCAGCCGTCTGGGACAGGCGGTGGATGCAAATTAGGAGCAGGTGTTGTATATTGAAAAAGATAGGTCTGTTAAGCAGACTCAAACTCAAAGAAGGATAAGGTAATCTCATTGAAAGTACTGATCGTTGGCGCAGGAGCGTCCGGAATGATGGCCGCCATCGCGGCGGCGGGCTGCGGTCATGAAGTGACCGTGCTGGAACGTAATAAAATAATCGGCAGGAAACTGTATATCACGGGCAAAGGGCGCTGCAATGTGACCAATGCTTCTGATATCAGTGATTTTTTCCCATCCATTCCACGCAATCCGGAATTTCTGTATTCCGCGCTTTATACATACTCCAATGTTCAGCTGGTGGACTGGCTCAGAGAAAGAGGACTGAAGCTGAAAACAGAGCGGGGTCAGCGGGTATTTCCACTGTCGGACAAAAGCTCCGATGTAATCGGCGTCTTTCGACGGGAGCTGGAGCGGCTGGGCGTAACCATTGAATATGAAACCCAGGTCCAGGGCATTCGCCATACCGGCGGACAGATTACCGGACTGGTGACCAGCCGGGGACTCAAGACGGCGGATCATTACATTCTGGCAGCGGGAGGCGGCAGTTACCCTCTGACCGGATCCGACGGCGGCATTCTGGGAATGCTAAAAGGTCTGGGCATCAAAACTCAGCCGTTTACGCCCAGTCTGATCCCGCTGACGGTCAAAGAACCCGAGGTTGTTCAGCTGGCCGGGGTTTCCCTGAAGAACGTGACATTTACGCTGCTGGAAGGCAAACGGGTCCTTTATCAGGAGTTGGGCGAGATGCTGTTTACCCATGACGGAGTATCCGGTCCGCTGGTACTGTCAGCCAGCTGTCTGCGGACGCAGGGTTCCATGCATTGTGAAATTGACCTGAAACCGGGACTGACGGAAGAAATGCTGGATGCCAGAATCCTGCGGGATTTTGCCAAATATCAGAACAAAGATCTGGCGAATGGCCTGTCCGATCTTCTGATCGGCCGGCTGATTCCCCTGATTCTGGAGCGGGCACAGATTCCGCCCGATACCAAGGTTCATTCCGTAACAAAGCAGCAGCGCCGCGCACTGCTTGAGTCGATCAAGCATCTGTCCTTTACCGTAAAGGGCACGCGGCCGCTGGCGGAAGCTATCATTTCCCGCGGAGGAGTCGATGTGTCGGAAGTCGATCCCTCCACGATGAAACTGATCCGCTATTCCAACGGATCCGTCTGCGGTGAACTCATCGATGTCGATGCCTTTACCGGAGGCTACAATTTGCAGATTGCCTTCTCGACGGGCCATCTGGCGGGGGTAAGCCTATGATCGCGCTGCGGGGAGCTACCACAGTAACTGCCAATGAAGTCGACAACCTACGCGAGCGGACACTGGAACTTTGGGATCGGATTCGTCAGGCAAACTCCTTTGAACCGGAAGATATCGTGTCGGTGATTTTCACCTGCACCCGGGACATCGACTGCGACTATCCGGGGAAGTATGTTCGGCTGGAACGAGGTCTGACGCGAGCCTCCCTTCTGCATTTCAATGAAATGAATGTAGTCGGAACCCTGCCTCTGTGCATCCGCATTCAGATCCAGCTTGATCTGCCCAAAGACCGCCGGACCATCCCGGTATATCTTCATGAAGCCGCCTCGCTGCGTCCGGATCTGACTCAGATTGACTGATCCGGGCCTGAAAGCGGGCCGGCGGGTTGGGACGCCAACGTCTGACAAGCCCGTGTTTTATCATGGGCAAGGTGGAAATTCAGCCCGTTTTCATGTATAATGTATGAGTGTCGGAGTGTATCCTGACACGATGAACCAATCGAAGTCGAGGACAGGAGCAGAGCCATGAGAGAAATTATTCTGGCCGATCACGCGGGGTTCTGTTTTGGGGTTCAGAGGGCCGTAACCAATGCTTTGGATATGAAAAATCCCAAAGGACGGGTTCTGACCTTCGGAGAACTGATCCATAACAGCGATGTGGTTAAGAAGCTGGAACAAAGCGGAATCCATGCAATTTCTGAAGAAAACTTCGGCAGTGTAACAAAGGATGACACCATATTGATCCGGAGTCACGGTGTGACAAAGGCAAAACTGGAAGAACTGGGTACGATGACGGATAAAGTCCTGAATCTGACCTGCCCATACGTTACAAACATTCAACGCAAAGTCAGTGAGTACCATGCCAAAGGCTATCGGATCATCATCCTTGGAGATGCTTCGCATCCGGAAGTCATCGGTATCAATGGCTGGTGCGGCAACAGCGCATTGATTTCCAAGGGAGGGGATGTTGACTTCACCATCCCGGCGAAATGTTGCGTTGTGGCTCAAACCACCGAGAAGCAGTCCAACTGGGAAAAACTCATTGGAACACTGGCCACCCGCGCCAAAGAAATGGTTGCGATCAATACCATCTGTGCCGCCACGGAGCAGCGTCAGACCTCCACCACGAAACTTTCCAGGGAAGTGGATGCGATGGTTGTTATCGGAGGAAAGCATTCCTCTAATACGACGAAGCTCTATGAGATTTGCAAGACAAACTGCAAGCACACTTTCTTTGTGGAAAATGCTGAAGAATTAAAACAATATATCGAAGAGCTCAAAGGTTACGAGAAAATTGGAGTCACAGCCGGTGCGTCAACCCCGGACTGGATCATCAAGGAGGCAATTGAACTATTATGAACGACGAAATGAGAATTGACGAGAACACTCCGGTGCTGGAAGAAACAACCAACGAAGCCGCAGTGACACAGACTGCGCCTGTCGAAGAGACTGCCGCTCCGGTTGCTGAAGAAGCAGAAGCCGTGACAGAGGAAGTTGCTGAAC
>JABNAD010000493.1_pt1 | contig 22679 bp, 21 predicted proteins | sample 7240381 | NCBI WGS metagenome assembly JABNAD01 (sample SAMN11332834, study PRJNA596920) | anaerobic digester metagenome | biome: digested sludge; isolation source: digested sewage sludge-derived enrichment culture grown on H2/CO2 | place: Germany: Goettingen
GCCGCTTTCAGTTCTGCGGCGGGGACCTCCTGCTCAAGACCCAGAATATCGGTGAAGAGGAGCGTTTCCTGCCCGGCCAGTTCCGCTTTCAGCCGCTCCGCTGTGGAAAAGTCCACCAGATAGAGCCGCATAATGGATTCGGTGATTTCATCTCCGGCAACGGTGGCCATCGTATAGCCCACCACGCTGCCGTCCCGGCAGGCGGCGATATCAGAAGTACCTGCACCGATGTCTGCCATGACCAGATTTAAAAGCCGCAGGTCCGGCGGAATGGCGGCGTTGATGGCGGCAATGGGTTCCAGCGTGAGGCTGACAACCTCCAGCCCCGCCGCCTGCATCGCGGCATACAAACTGTCCACCACCTCGGCGGGCAGAAAAGTTGCCACCACATCCGTCTCCAGTTTCTGCCCGTTGTGGCCCCGCAGCATAGAGAGGGGATAGCTGTCCAGCAGGTAGCGGGAAACCGTGTACCCCACCAGATAAAACCGTCCCAGCCGCTGGCCGCTCTTGTTCAGGGCGGCCTCCGCATCGGATACGGCCCCGGCCTCCAGCTGGCTGATGAGCTCGTCGCCGATTTTTCGAACCTCAGGAAGTTCCAGCTCAAAGTGGCCGGCTTCCGTGTGCAAAGCGCGCCCTGCGGCAGCGATACACACCCGGGTCAGCTTGCAGTTCAGCCGGTTTTCCAGCCGGGCAGTCACTTCTGCGGCAACCTTGCCCACCTGAACGATGTCCTCAATCTGACCGTCGATCATGGCGCGCTTGCTGTGTTCCAATCGTTCCACAGCCAAAATGTGTACCCGGTCATCTTCTGCCCGGCCCACCATGCCGATAATGCTTCTGGTTCCGATATCCAGCGCAAAAATTAGGTCCTGTCTCTGTTCTCCGCGAGCTTCTTCCACGGCGTTTCACCTCTCTATGCCTGTATCTATGCTTGCGTGCCGCGCCGCCCAGAGCGGCGCGGCACCTGAATGTTTAGTATTTTCCGCCCGTCAGCGCTGCGGCATAAACGGGTTCCTGATTGCCGGATTCCTTTGCCGGGGCTTCGGAGGCCGCGTGAGCCGGCTGGTGAGTGTGATCGTTCAGCAGACGGAAATGCCCAATCCGCTCGCGCATCATCTCCGCGTGAGAGGACAGCTCCTCGCTGGCGGCAGCACTCTCTTCGGACGTTGCCGAGTTGGTCTGCACCACGCTGGAAATCTGCTCTACGCCGTCTTTCACCTGACCGATGTTCGTTGTCTCCTGACGGACGGCGTCGGCCACCTTGCCCATAGAATCCACGGTTTCCAGAACGATGGCGGTCGTCTCGTTGAGAGTTCCGGTGACGCTGGCAACAACCTGATTGCCGTCTTCCACGTAGCGGACGGAATTTTCAATCAGACTCTTGGTGGCCTTTGCCGCCTCGTCGGACTTTCCGGCCAGATTCCGCACCTCGTCTGCCACAACGGCAAAGCCCTTGCCAGCCTCGCCGGCTCGTGCGGCCTCAACGGCGGCGTTCAAGGCCAAGATGTTGGTCTGGAACGCGATGTCTTCAATGGTCTTGATAATGCGGCCGATCTCCTGCGAAGAGTCGGAGATCTTGCCCATGGCTTCGTTCATCCGATTCATCTGTTCGTTGCTGAGCTGAATCTTCTCTCCTGCGGTATTGGCGCTGTCCTGCGCCTGCTGGGTAATACGGGCGTTCGCCTCGGCGGCGGCAGCGATCTCATTGATCGTGGCGGACAACTCCTCCACGGCGCTGGCCTGTTCTGTGGCGCCCTGCGCCAAGGACTGCGCACCGGTGGAAACCTGCTCCGATCCGGCGGAGACTTGATCGGCACTCTGACGGAGCTCCAGCAGCGTGGCGCTCATGTCTCGCTCAATCTTAACAAAGCTGGTAAAGATCTCCTTGAAATCACCGCGATAGGATTCTCTGGCCTTGGAGCGGGCGTCGAAATTTCCGTTTGACATCTCGCCCATGAAATATTTTACGTCCTCAATCACTGCCCGCAGGTCGCGGACGATGACCCCTGTGGCGTTGGCCAAGTCTCCGGTTTCATCCTGCGTCTCAATGACGGGAACCTCCGTGGTCAAGTCGCCCTCGGACAACAGGATCAGCCGGTCAACGCAGGTGCGCATCGCCTTGGAGATTCTTCCGGAAATAGCAGTTCCCAGCAGGAGGCCCACGGCCACAGCCGCCAGAATCAGCAGGGCGCACACCAAAATGGTAACGTGCATTGTGGTGTCGGCGCTAACCTGCAGTTCATCGCCTAAGGTCACGTTGGCATCCATCTGCTGAGCCATATTATCATAAATAGTTACGAATAGAGGATCCAGTTCGTTGACCAGACGACCCTGTGCCTTCAGCACCTTGCTCATTTCGGTGGAGCTGCCGGCCTGCTGCAAAATATCCTGCGCTGTGGAGCGATACTCCGCCCAAGCCTGTGTGATGGTGTCATAGCAGGTCTGCTCGGCATCGCTGGAAATCGTCTTTTGCACGGCGTCCAAATAGCCGTCCATCCGGTCGACGTAAGTGTTAAAATTTTCTTGAGCCGCCTTCATATTTGTTCGGTCCAGATAGCTGACGCTGTCGTGCAGGTTTCCATCCACCCGCACAAAACAGGCCATCGCTTTTCCAATGTCTCCCTGAGAAAAGCCGTAATAAGTCAGCGCATAGTCATATTTGCTACCGATGCTGTTCATCTGAAACAGGCCCACAATTGCGCTCAAGGTTACCAATGCAAGCCCGATTGCCACCGTGCTAAGAATTTTGCCCCGGATTTTCATGCCGGATAAGAACCCCTTCTTTTGTGTACCTACAACCTCTTCATTCTTTGTCTTCTTCATTTTCTAAAAGTTCCTCTCTTTCTCTATGTTGCTTCCGTGTGCGTGTATTAATGTTTCAGCGTGTACTTCGATTTTCGTTCTTTGATCTCTCCGTACCGCCCTCCGGCTACGTCACCGGCTATTTTTCCATCCACCAGCGTCACAACCCTGCGGCGCATAATGTTGACGAACATGCTGGCGTGTGTGGCCATGATGATTGTGGTTCCGCCCCGGTTCAGCTCCGACAGGACGTGCATCATATCCCAGATGTTGTCCTCGTCCAGATTGGCGGTCAACTCGTCCAGAACCAGAATGGGCGGACTGTTCACCAGCGCCCGGGCAAGCTCAACCCGCCGGGCCTGACCAATGGAGAGTTCTCCGGGGTACTTTCCTCCCACGTCACCCAGGCCCACGATGCCAAGGGCTTTCACCGTTCGCTCCATCAGCTTTTTTTCCCGGGTCAAGCCGCCGACGCGGGCAATCATGGATAGGTTTTCATAGACCGTACGCCGCCGCATCAGCTGCGGCTCCTGCGAGACGTATCCAAAGTTCCGGCGGACCCTTGGCGCGGGAATCAACGGAAACGGGGCCACATTCATTCCGTCCAGCAGCACGGTGCCTTCGTCTGCGCGGATTTGCCCGGCAATCAGCTGGAGCAGTGTGCTTTTCCCTGCGCCGCTGCTGCCCACCACAAAGACAAATTCTCCCTGCCGAATGGTGAGGTCAATGCCGCTGACAGCCTCAAACTGTCCGTGTTCGCTGCGATAGCGTTTTGTTGCGTTTTTCAGTTGAATTGTCGGCATCAGCTTTGCTCTCCATCTCCACCGCACTCATCGGCGGCGAAAGGCTATACATTTTTTGGGGCTTCTGTTATAATCGAATTGTCGTTTCTCGGCGAAACTTTTGGTGTGCGGGAAGGTCTATGTGAAGATGCGTATCAGTTTTTTGAGAAAACTGTACCTTTTCGCATACTTGTATCATAATACAAAATTCGACATCTGAAAAGCCCTAAATTTCCAGAAAGGCGGAAAGGAGGCGGAAATTTATGCCGCGTCGTTCTCGGTTCAAAAAGCTAATGGCAGTTTCTTTGCTGGCCGTTGTCTGCATCGGCGGAGCGGAGCTGGCAGTATGCCGAGTTGCCGATCCGGGGCTGTACGAGACGATTGTCGCCCCGGTTCGGCGAACCGCCTCCGCTGCGTGGTCCGCCGTGTCGGATGGTGCGTGCGCCGTATGGGATTCGGCGGTGTCCACCGCCTCCCGCGCCGCGGGAGCAATCAAGAAAAACGAGGCGGAGCCGCTGGAAAATCAGGAAACTTCGGAGCCGGACGCGGTTCCCGCCACACCGGCGGACCCCACCATTACCGCACTGGAACAGCGGGGGGAGCGTGAGATTCTCACCGGCGGAAACTGCGAAATTGTCTATTATAATCAGACCGATGCCGCATGGTGCGGCCAGCCTTATGGCAAGGATGATCTGGGGCGTTTCGGCTGCGGTCCCACTGCCTTGGCCATGGCGGTTTCCAGTTTGACGGAGCAGACGGTAAATCCGGCGGAGATGGCGCAGTGGGCCGTAAACAACGGATATTGGGCGCGTCACGGCGGGTCCTACCTCTCCATTGTCAACGGCGCGGCCGGGGAATATGGATTGGAGGCCGAGTCGCTTCCAAACTGCGATGTCGAGCGCCTGCGGCTGGAACTGGCGGCGGGAAAGGTGGCTGTGGCGCTGATGAGCAAGGGCCACTTTACCAACGGCGGGCACTTCATCCTTCTGCGGGGCGCCACGCTGGACGGCAGTATTCTTGTGGCTGATTCCAACAGCCGGGACCGGAGCCTCACGGTGTGGGACCCCCAGATCATTTTGGACGAGCTGTCCAAAAGCAGAAATAATGGCGCGCCTTTGTGGCTTTTGAGCCCAAAGGAACCATGACAAAAAATTGTGCGTGAAAAGCGGCGGAGAGGTCACCCAAATGGGGCGGCCTCTCTGCCGCTCTTTTAGAAAATAAAAATTTTAACGTTTTCGATACAGCGATTTTTCCCGGCAGAGCTTTTCATTGACCCGCTGATCCAGTTCCGCCAGCTGTGTCAGAACCCGCCGGTTCAGGGCAAGCTGATCCGCCACTTCTTTTTCCTCCGGCGTCTCCGGTTCACCGTGGCCGACGATCAGCCAGTCAAACGATTCCTCGTCTTCGCCGCTGAGGTCGCAGCGCTTTAAATCCACGGCGGCGTTCAGCTCCTGCAGCTCCAGCAGCGGCATCTGCCGGTTGGAAAGCAGCATCTGCACGGATACCTGATCCTCCCGATCCACGGCCTCGGCCAGTTCCCTCGTGATATGGATGGTTTCGTTGAGCTTGCGGAAAATTTTGCGCTCCAGCGCAAGCAGCTCGGCCAGAGCCGCCGTCCACATCTCACTCATCGCGCCGACGTGTTCTTTTCCGCCGTGCGGAAGCTGTCCCGCAGCTCTGTCACCATGGGGCGGAGCTTGGACAATTCCTCCTGATTTCGTCCTGCCTTTATACGGTTGAAATCATAGCAGAAGAAATCATACAGCCGATGCAGCTCCGCGCTGACGGGATACTGCCGATCCAGCGTGTCATCCAGATAGTGCAAAATATCAAGGCACCGGTCCACGGACGCTTCAAAAAGGGGATAGTCCTTTCGATCCAGCGCGATGTCCGCCCGGGCGGCCCGTTTGACCAATTCGTCGTAAAGAACGACTAGCAGCTCGCCCTGCGTCATGGTATTGACGGACTGCTGCTTATATTGTTGAAAACCCTGTGCTTCCATGCTTGTTCCTCCGTCTTTTCTCTCGCTCTCGCCGCTTTGTCAATGCTGCTTTTCTTAGCCGCCCATCATACCGGAGATCATGGAGCTTTGAGAATTCATCTGGCTGGTCAGCGTCTCCAGCCGGGTGAACATCTTCGTGTAATAGTCCACCTTGTCAGAGAGCTTGCTCTGCCACTTGCTGATCTGTTTGTCATAATTGTCAACTTCATCCTGCATCGTGTTGTTCAGCAGGGACAAAGACGAATAGCTGGAACCGGCCTTTTGAATCAGAATACCCTTGGTAGCGCCGGTGGTGGACGCATAGTCCGATACCACCTTGCTGACGTTCACCATCAGTCCGCCCGTTCCGGAGGTGGAGGTAAATGCGTCACGCACACTGTCGGGGTTGCTGCTCAGTGCATCCCGCAGAGCGTTTTCATCCACCGCAAGGGAGGTGATTCCCTCGGAATAGTTGGTGGTGATTCCCATTTTGGAGAGGGTGCTGGCGGATGCGCCGCCGGGGGCGATAGCAGAGATCAGCTTGCTGTATAGGCTGGAGAGGTCGTTGTCTCCAAACAGAACGCCCTGTTTTGCCTTCTCTTCGTATTTTTGAATGGCAGACTCTGTCATGCCGGACTTGTCGTCGTCGGTCAAAGGCTCATAACGGGTTTTGTTGCTTTTATAGTTGGGCAGGGTGGAATACGCATCGTGGACCGATTTTAGAATCTCATTGAGGTCTGCGACCATGCCCTTGACGGCGTCTAAAATCTTATCCGCGTCGGCAGAGGTGGTGAAGGTGACAGGTTCAGTGCCTTCAATAAACGTTCCGGCGGGAACCGTGACGGTTCCGCTTGAGTCTTTGACATCCTCCGTGCTGTATCCAAACGTTCCCTTGAGGGTGACGGACAATCCGTCCACATCAAAGGTGTTGTCCGTGCGGGAGACTTCCATCTTTGTGCCATTGACGCTCATGGTGAGCACGGCATCCCGTCCGGCGCTGAAGGTCCCCTTGGCAGTTTCCGTGCTGGCGCTGGTGGGGTCGTTGATGACGCCGAACAGCTTTGCCGCCAGATTACCGGTGGTAGAGCCGGTGATGGTATCGTCAATCACGATCTGCCCGGAAGAGCCGGTTTCCTGAGCGGTGAGCTGAAGAAGGTTGGTGGTCTTGGAGAAACTGGCGCTCAGGCTCATGCCCGTGTTGGAGTTGACAGAGGTCAGCACGTTTTCCAGTGCGCTGTCCCGGGTAAAGGTCAGCTTTGTGCCGTTGATCTCAAAATCATAGCCGTAGAGCTGTTTGCCGTCCGCGCCCAAGCGGTTGCCGTCCTTATCCGTTAAATTGCCCTCTGCGTCGGAATAGGTGTCGGTCGTCTTGTTATAGGTGATCTTGCTGGTGGATTTCAGCGCCGTGCCGGTGATACCGGCCAGCGTCTCGGCGGTAATATGTCCGTCGGCATCCGTGGTCTGGCTCAGTCCCAGCAGGTCACCCAGCGTCTTTCCGGTGTTGAGATAGCTGGTAGAGGTGGCGCCGCCCAGCCCCAGCGCCTTGCCCACGGCGTTGGTGGCGTTGATGGAGATGGTGGAGCCCTTCTGGCCGGTAACTTGCAGTTTACCGCCGGTCAGGGCAACGCTCACGCCCGTTCCAAACGCTTTTTGCACCGCAGTGTTCAAACCGGCCGCAAAGTTATCGGCAGGATTTGCGGCGGCAGAGTCATAGGTGGGCAGGGTGATGGTTTTGGTTTTGCCGTCCACCGTCATGGTAAGAGACTTGCCGGAGAGATAGTCGCCCACGGTGGCGCTTTCGTCCACCAGAGTCTTGTCCTTCACATTCAGGGTAGAGGATTTGGCGGATTCGTCAATCCCCAGTGTGGTCTTGATCTTTCCGGTGGCAGAGGCGATGGTGACGGAGTTTCCCGCGCCCTGCTTGTCACTAAAGGTAATCTCCCCGCTGGCGGCATCCAGCGTGGCTGTCACCATGGTGCTGGCGGATACCACTTCACCGCTGGCATTGGAAACGGTCACTCCAGCCAGCTTGGCATTAATGCCCTTAACAAAATCTTCTGCCGTTTTATAGGTGTCCAGATCGTCAAAGCTCAGGTCAATGGTGCGGTTGGAGCCGTATTTCAGGGACAAAGTGCCGCTGACGTTGCTCAACTCCATAACCTTGCTCAGATTCAGATCTTCTCCGGCGGTAATGCTTACCGCGCCCGTGCCGTCGCTTCCGCCCAGACCGAGGGCGGCGGCAGAAATGCTGTAAGTGCTTTTACTGGCCAGCTGCTTTACACCCAAAAGCTGCACATCACTGCTGGTTTTTCCAGTGGCGGAGACTTTGGAAGCGTTGGCTCCGTTGGTGGTAGTGGTCACGGCCTTGCTGAAAAAGCTGGAGCTGAGCAAGTTCGTGGACGAGGAGTAAGACGTGTACTTCTGGGCGAATTTAATCATGGGGGTGGAGACGCTGCGCATGGCCTCCTGTTTCCAAGTGACTCTTGTCTGCTTTTGCTGAAGAGATGATATCTTGGTCTTATAGCCGCTGACGGCGTTTTGAATCATGCTCTCCGTGTCCATTCCGGTGGCCAGACCGGACAGCACGTTCCGGTTGCCGTAAATGCTGTTGGAATTACTGCTGGTAACTCCGCTGACAGACGCCATAATGATCGCTCCTTTCACTTTTGTGCGTATGAAAATTCATCGCAAAGATGACCTTGTTGAAAGAAAATTTGCTTCGTACCCTATACTTTTCTATCGACATATAGTATATTAAAGTTAAGAGTTTCGACAAAGTTTTTTATCTGACGGGGAGGGTTTCTTTTGGCTACGATCATTACGGTCACAAACCAGAAAGGCGGTGTTGGCAAGACCACGACTGCCGCTGCGCTTTTGTGCGCTCTTTATGAACGGGGACAGCGGGTGCTTGGCGTGGATCTTGACCCGCAGGGCAGTTTGAGCTTCAGTCTGGGACTGGACACCGAAAACTGCGCCACGGTTTATGATCTGTTTAAGGGTCGGGTCACCGTTGACGAAGCCATCACAACCTCCAACGGGATTGACCTTCTTCCCGCCAATATTCTGCTGTCTGCCGCGGAATTGGAATTTAACCGCACAGGCCGCGAATTCATGCTGCGCAATGAACTGGTCCAAGTGAAAGACCGGTACGACTATATTATCATCGACACGCCCCCCGCGCTGAACGTCCTCACCGTGAACGCATATGTGGCTTCCGATGACCTTGTGATCCCCATGGTGCCTGAAATTTTAAGCCTTTTGGGCGTTGCCCAGATCAAAGAGACGATTGATACCGTCCAGAAGTGCTACAACCCCAGCTTGCGGGTTCTTGGCATTTTGTTAAACAAATACAATTCCCGCCTGACCCTGAACCGTGAGGTCAGCGAGATGGCCGAGCAGATTGCAAAGCAGCTCCATGCCGGTGTTTTCAAAGCCGTGGTCCGGTCCAGCATCTCCGTTGCCGAGGCGCCGGCCCACGGGGCAAGCATCTTGAGCTACGCGCCCACTTCAAAGCCCGCTGCTGACTTTCAGCAGCTCACCACAGAAATTACGTCCTTGCTGTGCCAGCAGCATGAAGAATAATAGGATGATAGGAGAACGCAACCATGCCCGCCAACAAGAAAAGCACAAATAAAACTGCACATGTACTGAATATGATCGCGGCGGGACAGGATACCGAAAGCGCATCTCCTGCGCCTCTCGGCGCGGCGCCGATGCCTACCGCAGAAGTGCCGGGCTTTTCCCATGCCGCTGTCCTGTCTCCCGTTGTAGAGGTGGAACATGCCCCCGAAGATCTCTCCGATCAGGTGAGGGAGGCTTTGAGCGAGGAACTGAACAATCTGGACGACGACTCCTTCACCGCTTTTCAGCCGGAGACGATCTCCTCTATCGGTTCCGCGCCCATTCCAACGGCGGCGCCTTCCGCCCCGCCTGCCGCCGCCGCGCAGCCGATTCCCCCAGTCCGCCAATCCGCACCCATACCGTCCGCACAGACGAGTTCTTCGGCAAAAGCGGATGCTCCGCAGGACGGCGTGTCGGAGAAGGCAGAGACTGAGGAAGAAAGCAAATATATCAATATTATGCAGGCGCTGGTGGAGGAAAAGACCCCCCAGTATATAAAACTTCTTGGCGTTTGTTCCTGCAGCCGTTGTCTGGCCGACGTAAAAGCACTGGCATTGAGCCATTTGGAACCAAAATACATTGTGGTACACAGCAGCCAGCATTTTCCTTATACCGTGTATGAGAACCGGTATAACGCCGCCGTGACCTCGCAGATCATTGCAGCCTGCCGAACCGTGATGGGCAATCCGCGCCACTGAGCGGTTTTTTACACCCGGAGCGGCGGTCTGGCTGAAAGCCGGATGCTGCCAAAAGGATTTCTCAAACAAAGAAAAGAACGCCGAAATGCCCTGCAAAAGCAGAGTATTTCGGCGCTCTTTTTAATTCAACGATATGAATTCACCTGCGGACAGACCCGCGCCGCTCGGAGACTGCCAGTACAGGCAATTTAGCTTCCAATATAAATAGCGTTATACTTGACCGAGAATAGCGGTTGTGTTATTGTTACATCAGCACTATTGGTCTATATATAAGGAGGAGAAACCATGAAAAAGATTTTAGTAACGGTTCTTGCACTTTCCATGGCATTTGCACTTGCCGCTTGCGGCGGACAGGGGCAGAAGTCCCCCGGCAGCGTCTCCGGCAATCCTGCCGACTCTGCGGCCTCTGGTGAAGCGGCTGTTTCCACACTGGCTGCGCCAAATCTTGGCGATCAGTCGCTTCTCATTTACTGCGGCGCGGGAATGCAGAAGCCTTTTCAGGAAATTGCAGACGCATTTCAAAAGGAAACCGGCTGTCAAATGAATGTTACTTACGCAAACGCGGCACAAATCCAAACACAGATCACAGAATCCAAGGAGGGCGATTACTTTATTGCCGGCTCTGCGGATGAGGTAAAGCCTGTTAAGGACAACGTGTCCGGTAGCGTGGACCTTGTAAAGCACATCCCTGTTTTGGCGGTTGCCAAGGGAAATCCGAAAGGAATTACCGGTATTGCCGATTTGGGGAAGAGCGACATTGTGACGGTGATCGGCGATCCGGAATCCACGCCGATTGGAAAGATCGCGAAAAAGGCATTTTCCGATTTCGGCGTTACCGATACCGTGACGCTTGGCGCGACCACGACCACGGCTCCCCAACTGGCAACGGTGGTAGGGCTGGGCGAGGCAGATGCGGCCATCATCTGGAAGGAGAACTGCAACGCCGACGGCGTGGAAATCTGTGAGACGACGGACTTGGACGGCTATGTAAAAACCGTTCCGGCGGCAAGACTCACGTTTTCCGCGGACAGCGAGGCTGCGGACGAATTCAGCACATTTCTTAGCTCTGATGCAGCCAACCAGATCTGGTCTGCCTATGGCTATGAATTGGCGGAATGAAGCGGCGGGAGCATAACGCCTTTCAATCTGCCTGCGTTTTTCTCACGCTCCTGACAATTCTTTTTATCGGAGGAAATATTGCTGTAATCGCATTCCGGGGGATACGTAGTCTCCCGGAATGCCTGCATCAGCGCGAAACATTGTTTGCTGTATATTTAAGCGTCAAAAGTGCGTGCATATCCAGTATTCTCTGTTTTGTGCTGTCGATTGCGGTTTCCTATGTCTTGACCAAGACCCGATTGTTTTGCCGAGAAGCCATTGAAATTCTTTTGGAATTGACCATGTCGCTGCCCAACATCGTATTGGGCCTGAGTATGCTGATCCTGTTTTCCTCGCCGATGGGAAAGGCGTTGAAAGGCGCGGGCTTTCCAGTCGTTTTTAATAGCAGCGGTATTGTATTGGCACAGCTGGTTGTCAATCTGCCGTTTGCTGTAAAGCTGACGTCAACGGCTTTTCGCGGAGTCGATCAAAAATTAGAGCGGGTGGCCGGCTTGCTGGGAGCCACACAGGGAAAATGCTTTTTTACAATTTTGCTGCCTCTGTGCAAAAACGCCCTCATCAGCGCGTTTATACTGGTGTGGTCGAGAGCCTTGGGGGAATTTGGGGCAACGCTGATGCTGGTGGGTGTCACCCGCATGAAAACGGAGACACTTCCCGCCAGTATTTATCTGGATGTCAGCACCAACGATCTGGGCGGCGCGCTGGCCAGCGCATTCATTTTGTTGTTGATTTCCGCCGTCTCGCTTGGAATCGCAAACCACTTTGCCAAAGCCAACAGGAGTCTGAGCCGATATGAGATATAATATGAACGGCCTTTTGGAGATACAGGAACTCACAGTTAAACGCGGCAGCTTTTTACTGGAGCATATCAATTTTTCCCTTCAGGAAAACGAGATTTTTTCGATTATCGGAAAAACAGGCTCTGGGAAAACCCTGCTTTTAGAGGCAATCGCCGGCTTCTATCAGCCGGATCAGGGAAAAGTCCTCTACGGGGGAACCGCCATGTGTGAAATCCCTGCTTTTCAGCGAAACATTGGGTATCTCTATCAGGATTACAGCCTTTTTCCGCATATGACGGCGTTTTCCAACATTGCTTACGGGCCTAAAATGCGGGGAGTTTCAAAGGCGGAAATACAGACCGGCGTGACGGAAATCGCGGAGCAGTTAGAAATCAGGCACATTCTAAATCAGTATCCCGGAACACTCAGCGGGGGAGAGCAGCAGCGTGTTGCTTTGGCGCGTGCGCTGATCATGCGGCCGTCCCTGTTGCTGCTGGACGAACCATTTTCTGCACTGGACCCGGTCACAAAACGCAGTATGTATGATATGATCCGAAAAATTCGGAAGGATTTTGGCTGCTCCCTCGTTTTCGTGACTCATAATTTTACTGAGGCGGAGAGCTTGGCCGACCGGATTGGCGTTTTAATAGACGGGCACCTTTGCGGGATTGTAAAAAGCCAAGACCTATACAGTGCCCAATGGGGAAGAGAGGTTCTGGATTTTCTCGGGATTACAGAAAAAGATGGGAGGGATTGTCGTGACGAAAGAGGAACTCTATGAGAAGCTGAAGAACGGATTTTTACAGGTTTTAAAACAGCACCAGATTGAAAATGACACCGTAACCGTGTCCTGCCGCGCTTTGACCCCGCAGGAGGCGATTGGAGAAACCGCGCGGAAGGACTTTCCGATCATTACCGGAAAGGACGTCATGATTGAGGCAACATACCGTGGCAGCAGGGGGCAGGCCTTTACAGACTCGCCCACCACGTTCAGCGGAACGCTTGCTGCGGTTTTACAGATGGAAATTGCCCATAATTCTCATAACTGCGGAATTTTTATCGCAACCTTGAATGCGGTAATGAACTCCATAGGACTATGCAGCGGAACCGTACACTGCAAAACGGACGGACCGGAACAATGCGCCTTGGACATGCTGGCGTTTCTTCGAGAAAATTATCCGCATATCCGGCGCATCGCATTGATTGGCTATCAGCCGTCGCTGCTTGAAATGCTGTCCCGCAGTGAATACGAGGTTCGGGTGCTTGATTTGAATCCGGGCAATATCGGGCAGGAGCGATATGGGGTCGTGGTGGAGGATGGAGCCTGCAAGAAAGAAGAAGTCATTCACTCCTTCGCGGACCTGATTCTCTGCACAGGCAGCACACTTTGCAACGGCACAATCGTTGATTATCTGGATTTGCCTGTGGAGGTCCTGTTCTTCGGGATCACGATTGCCGGCAGCGCAGACCTGCTGGGGGTAAAGCGAGTGTGCTTTGCAGATAAATACGAGTAACCACGGTTCAAAAGGAGCTCCCCGTCCTGCCGATACCAGCACTCCAACCCACGGCGTTATGCCAGCTTCAGATCGCCGTCCTTGACCCACCCCGCGCTGCGGCACAGAGTATTGATGGCGGGGGTGAGAATGGCAGGCAGAACGAAGCAGATCAAAATCAGGCCCAGCCATTCTGCGGTGCCAATGGCGGTGGCGGAGGCGCCTGCGTTTACAGCGGCCTCGCTGGGGGCAACCCAGCCGGTATACAGACCGATCTGCCCCACCAGACCGCAGGTGCCCATGCCGGATGCCACAGGCGGGCCGTTCATCTGCAATTTAAACAGGCACGTAGCCAAGGGGCCGGTGATTGCCGAGGCCGCCGTGGGCGCGATCCAGATGCGGGGATTGCGGACGATATTGGGCATCTGGAGCATGGATGTGCCCAAGCCCTGCGCCACAAGACCGCCCCAGCCATTTTCCCGAAAGCTCATAACGGCAAAGCCCACCATCTGGGCGCAGCAGCCCGCCACAGCGGCTCCGCCCGCCAGGCCCACCAAACCGAAGGAGGCGCAGATGGCGGCGGAAGAGATGGGCAGCGTGAGCGCTATGCCCATGGTGACAGAGACGAGTACGCCCATCAAAAAGGGCTGGAGGTCGGTGGCCCACATGATGAAGCTGCCGACTGCCATAGCCGCCGCGCCGATAGCTGGCGCGATCAGCTTGGCCAGAGACACGCCGATAAAAACCGTAACGGCGGGGGTGACCAGAATGTCCACCTTTGTCTCCTTGGACACGGCCTTACCGAACTCGGCAGCAATGATGGCGATAAACAGCACAGCCAGCGGACCGCCCGCGCCGCCCTCTTTATTAGCCGCCCAGCCCACTGCGGCCAGAGAATAGAGCACCAGCGGGTCTGCCTTTAAGGCATAGCCGATGGCCACGGCCATGGCCGGGCCAGCCATTTCAAAAGCGTACTGCCCGACTTCTTCGAGGAACTGCCAGCCCATCTGTTGGCCCAGCGTTTTGAGAATCGTGCCGATCAGCAGCGAACAGAACAGCCCGTGGGCCATATAGCCCAGAGCGTCTATACCGTATCGGCGCGCGGAAAAGACGATGTTTTTGCGGGCTAAAAATGTACGAATACACTCCATAGAAGGCACCTGCTTTCCAAAAAATACAATGCGGCGTGTACATGTGTCATGACACATGTACACGCCGCATTGTATCTCGAATATGGTGTCTTGTCAACTGTCAATCTTGCAGAAGAATGCCCAGTTTTCCCAGAGCGGCCAGTACCCTTTGGAATGCTGCCTCGTCGGGGCAGGCAAGCGTGTGAAGGTGGATACCCTCAGTCAGGTCGGACAGGGGCTTGGCGTCGGAGCGGTCGCACCGGCGCAGAAACTCCTCCACATCGTAGCGGCTGGACATTTGCAGCGGACCGGTCAGCTGGCCGTAAATAGGATGCTCCACCACCACGTCTAACACGGTGCAGCCATGATCCACCATGACGTTGAGTTCTGTACGCATCCCAGCGGCGTCGTGGCGGCACGCCACCTGATGCAAAAGACTGGTCGTGACCTGTTTCATCATATATCCCCGGGGAGTGGCAGACACGTCCAGTCCTCCCGCGCGCAGCAGAGCTACGTCTCCCACGATAACCTGACGGCTGACACCCAGTTGTGCGGCCAACGCCGATGCGGATACCGGCTGATCCGTCTGTTCCAGAATGCGCCGAACTGCCGCCCTGCGTTCGTCTGACTGCATGTTCCATTCCTCCTGTCCTGACAGCTGTCAGGTACTGTTTTTTAACAGTCTATCACACCCGCGGCGTCCTGGCAACCGTTCCCGACGTACCCTTGCACGGGGCAAAAGCAAACATAACGGGGTTCTTGTAAGAGTAGAAAACTATATGGAATTCATTTCGTAAATTTCGCTACGCGTGGAAAAATAAAAACGGCACCAATTCAGTACAGGTAAAGGCAAGCAGCTGCCTAGCAGAGTACGGATAACTTCTCTGGTAGACAGCTTATCTTTAATTGCATCAAATAATTTTATAATCTGCCCAGCAACGATGGTTTCGTATACGTTGCTATAAACCTAGCAATTTTTCTGTGTCTGGTTATGGTAGATATGATATAAACCCTTTAAAAGCAAGTGCTCTTCGTATTGTATCTGTTTATAGCACCAGGGCAGGATCTGTTTACAGTGCCCACCAGTTGCCACCACAGTAACTGGTGTCCCCAACTCGTTTTCCACACGTGAAATTATTCCGTCAATTGCGGCAGCTGTACCAATAATAGCACCGTTACATAAACATGTTTTGGTGTCTTGCCCAATGATATTGGTAGGAGCCATCTGCTTAAAATCTATTGCTGGCAATTGTGCAGTTTTGCTGCTTAGTGCTTTAATGCCAATAGTTGGGCCTGGCATTATTAATCCACCTATAAATCCACCATCCGAATCTATGACTGAAACTGTTGTCGCTGTTCCCAAGTCCAACACGACCAATGGTGGTGCCCACTGTAGCATTGCAGAAACCGCATCTACAATTCGGTCGCTGCCTAAGGTGGAAACATCATAATTTTTAATAGTAAGCCCCGCGTCTGTTCGCGCATTAATCACATAGGTCGATATTCCAATAACCTTAATAATAGCATCACACAAAGTTTGAGTCAGTGGAGGAACAACAGAAGACAAAACGGCCCCTTGAATATGCGTAGGATTGACATTGTGCTTTTTTAAAGTCTCTGCAATCCACTCCGAATAGGGCAGTACTGCAATACTGCAGTTGCTTTCAATATGTTCCACAAAGATAGGCTCTTTGGTAGTACACCTAAAAAGCGCAAGTGCAATAGTTGTATTCCCAATATCAACAGTTAAAATCATGATTATAATCCCTTGGTTCTGTATTAACTGACATACTCTTTCCTTTTCGTAGGATCCGAAGCAAAGGAACTGTGATAACAGGAACTAGCACTGCTGCAAGAACTGCTTCAGGAATGCCGTTCACTGCAACAACACCCAGAATGACGTCTAAAACAGCTTCTACCAATATTCCGCTTACTAACGCATATGCTTCACGAAATATAATAAAAATCAAAGTCATAACAAGAATGGTATTTGTTAGAGATCCCAGAATGCTGGATAGTATAAGTCCGATGTTACCCCTGTTCTTAAACCATCGTTGGAATAAAGGAATTGTTCTATTGTAAACAATCCAAGGGACAACCCCAACTAAAATACGGGGCACAAAACAAATCACTAGGGCCCAAGGACTTCCGCGATCCATCCCAGGGACTGGTATAAAAGGAGAAAAAGCAAAGGAAAGCAAGCTCGGTGCGATCGTGTTTTTGATTAAGCTGGTTAGGCCGAAGACAAAGCCCAGTACCATTCCTTTGTAAGGCCCAATTAAAATTGACCCAATGATGACGGGAAGATGCAGAATCGTTGCTTTTATAAATGGTAAATCTACAAGGCCAATGGGTGTAAACGCAAGAAGCAGTAAAATGGACGAAAGCATAGCGAGCAAGACAAGATCTCTTGTGCTCTCTTTCTGCATGGACAGGGCATAATGGGTTTGTTGACTTTTCATTTCGTAAACCTCCTGCTGCTGTTCTTGTTAAGATACAGCGCAAATTTGGGATTTTGTCTCCATCCGGTGAAATATCTGAATCTCTCGTCCTCTTATAAAAGGTACAAGGATTCGTATCCCGAATTTCAACCAATGTAGTATACCATAGCTCTTTTGCAAAGCCAAGAACTCGGGTGAAGATTTTTGAACATTTACCAAGTTAATATTTCTGTGTTATAATAATACGCCAAGGGACTATTGGATACACTAAATTATAATTTGTGGAAGTAGTTTACCAATCACATTCAATTAGTTCAACATGATGGGGTTTAAGAATTTTCCGTTCAATTCTTTTGGGATAATTTATCATTAGGAGAACTACTATGTTAAAGAACAAAACCATTCTTTTGGGTATAACTGGCGGGATTGCCTGTTATAAGGTTGTACAGCTAGCATCTGACATGGTGAAACAACACTGTGATGTGCATGTTGTTATGACAAAGAACGCTACGGAATTTATTGCTCCGCTTACATTTGAGACGATTACTGGGAACCGTGTTATAGTCGATACCTTTGACCGCAACCACCCCCACCAGATTGAACACATTTCTTTGGCAGATATGGCAGACCTGGTTCTAATAGCACCAGCAACGGCAAATATCATTGCCAAATTGGCGCACGGGTTTGCAGACGATATGTTAACAACTACTGTTCTTGCCTGTTCTTGTCCCAAGATTATTGCACCTGCTATGAATACAAACATGTATGAGAACCCAATCACTCAATGCAACATGAATACCTTAACGAACTATGGCTGGGACATTATTGAACCAACCAGTGGGCGGCTTGCCTGTGGAGTGGTAGGGACAGGAAAGCTTGCGGATATTGACGTTATTTTGGAGGCAGCAATACACAAAATATCATACGAAAAGGATCTTCTTGGTTTAAAAATTTTGGTTACCGCTGGTCCCACGCAAGAATCATTGGATCCAGTACGGTATTTAACAAACCATTCCAGCGGACGCATGGGATATGCACTTGCGCGGGCAGCTGCCGCGCGCGGAGCGCAGGTTACGCTGGTTACAGGGCCTACGACAATTCGGAAACCTTTGTTTGTAGAAACGGTAGAGGCTTGTAGTGCGCGAGAAATGTTTGTGGCAGTAACTGAGAGAAGTAAGGCTCAGGATATTATCATTATGGCCGCTGCAGTTGCAGATTATCGGCCGCTGGTTACTGAGGCAGAAAAAATCAAGAAGACCCAAAAGGCCGATGATCTTAACCTCCCATTAGCGCGTACAGATGATATTCTCGCTTGGCTGGGGGAACACCGCGCAATAAACCAGACTTTATGTGGATTTGCCATGGAGACCCAGTCTTTGATTGCACATGCGAGAGATAAACTGATCCAAAAACATGTGGATATGATTGCAGCTAACAATCTTCGTGATCCAGGAGCGGGATTTGCTTATGATACCAACCGGATTACTTTAATTACAAGGGAAAAAGAAATTGCCTTACCCTTGCTCTCGAAAGATGCTGTTGCACATCAGATTTTGAATGAAATTCTACTATACCGGAATGTATTTGTTGAATAAGTATGCGCCGTTTAGTAGGTGTCTCGCAAATAGTATGCCATGCGTCTCTGGCTGTTGAAGCAGTATGAACCAGTATATTCCTTAATCGTGTAATACGAAGCGCACGCTTATCGACATCGCGTCAGCCTGTTAAATTTTTGTATTACGTATGTACTTTACCATGCGTCGTATAGATTGTTTTTTGAATTTTATTATCTTGTGAAAATTTTTGCTCAATTAATAAAATGAAAAGAAATATCTTTTTGAAATGAAAACGCTGCAAAATCACTAAAACAGCAATTTTGAGGCGATTTAACGGGAGAATATGTTCAAACTTTCATTGCAGATTAGCGATGCTATTCCCTTAGCAGGGGGAGGTATCTTCATTATGAATATCCGATATAGAACTCTATAGATTTGTGTTCCCCAAAATGTTCCTATTTTGCAAAATTTGTTTCTATAAGATGCACTTGTTTGACTTTGCTTTCTGGTAAAAGACATGAAGTGACATTGCTTGACTTTACAAGCGCATTACTAACAATTCTCAATTCAAAAAAAGAAAAAAGCCTTGCAACCATTGTGTTGCAAGGCTTTTCCTGGTGAATCAGAGTAAGCCTGACCATCAGCGCAGGGCTGGAACCCTACGACTATGAAAATACCATTGTCGGTGTTTTGGATAAGGGCAGTGCGCCCATCAGCCGCTACACTCACGAGCTGTAGCCAAACCTGCACCTCGTTCCCTCCCGGCTGGGGGAGCGGAAAGGCATAAAGTAGTGGTCTGCCCCTGAGAAATACTTGTGGTGTATGACGCGAAACCGATAGCCTGTGACGCCCTCCGTGGGGGCGAAGTCAATGCGCATATTCAATCGTCATCCTCGTCGTCATCCTCGTCCCAGCCATTGTGATTGCCGTTGTTGCCTTTTTTATCGTCATTGTTTTCCTTGCCGTCATCGTCATCGTCGTCCGGGGTGTCTAGGTCAGCTATAAAGTCCTCGATGTTCTCTTTGACAGAGTCGTCCGAATCATCGTCCACGATGGATGAGAGATCCAGACCACGCTGTTTGACCAGACTGGCAATTTTTCCGATGGGCATGACAGCCAGCTCACTCTCGCTGAGGGTTGGATCCAGAGTGAGGAGCTTGTCGATAAAGACCTGTTTGCCGTAAGAGATACCGTTCTGGGCTGCCCGTTCCTGTGCCGTGGCGGGGCGTGTGGGCGTCACCGGGGAGGGGGTTTCCGGGGCCGGACTAAGGGAGTGACTAGGAGTTACAGGGGGCGTGACGACGGGAGAAGAAGAGGCAGGGGGCGTGGAAGGAGCCACGGAGGTCTTGTCGATGTTCTGCGTATACACCGAGGCCTTGGCCCCCACCGCGCTGGCGGCAGCCTTGATATCGACGGCCAGCTTCTTCTGAAGGGTCAAATTATGGCTCTCGCTGCCGCTGGAGACCGACACCAGCACCGCCACGTCCTGCCCGCTCTCGAAGTAGCCGTGGAGGGCCATTGAGCCCACCAGAGCGTTCATGGCGATATCCAGATTAACGTATTTTAAATCCATGTCCCCGATGATGGTGACAGCATCCTCGTTGAGGGGCTTCACCGAGAGCACCTTGTCAAAATAGTTGGCAGTGAGCTCAATGCTGGGGTTTACATCAATGCCGATGACCGACAGGGGCCGGAAGAAGGCAAAGGAGCTTAGACCCAGCATCAGCACCAGACAGGCAGCCAAACCCATGACAGTGCGGCGCAGAGCAGAGGAGCGGCGGGAGGTCTGGACGGAGACAATGCCATCGGGGGCGGACAGGAGGGATACAGGGGCCGAGGCGGCCTCCTCCCGCAGGTCGGGAACTGAGCGGTCAATGGCGGCGGAGAGCAGGCTTTCCAGCTGCATATCAGTATATTCAGCCATTGCTTCTCACCTCCTGCGTGGTCAGATAAGTCTTGAGCTTGGCGAGGGCGCGGGCGTACTTGGAGAGTATGGTGGAAAGAGGCATATCCAGCAGTTCGGAGAGTTCCCGGTGCTTCATGCCGGAGACGGCGTGGAGTATCACGATCTGCCGCTCGTCTTCAGAGAGACAGCGCAGCGCGGCGCGGAGTACGATGGCTTCCTCTGTTTGATTGCTGGGGTCGAAGGCCAGCTCAGCCTCGGAGATATCGGCAAAGGGAAGCTCTTTCCCCAAGGAGCGCTGGTGAGAGCGAACCAGATTCCGCTCGATGGTGAAGACCCAGGCCAGCGGTTTTCCCATGGGCCTATAGAGATGGGCGGCGGCGCGGATTTTGAGATAGGTCTCCATCATCACGTCCTGAGCGTCGTGATGGCTGCGAGTGAGGGAGAGGGCGTAGGCGTAGAGCATCCTGTCGGTGGCGCGGTAAAAGGCGTCAAAGGCCTCGCGCTCCCCCCGGCCAATACGTTCCAGCAGCGCTTCGCACTCTTTATCAGGCAGCGCGCGCTTGCGCTCCGCCACGATTCTTTCCACTGTCATCATCAGGGCAAGCATGGGCGAAAACTCCCTTGTCCGTTTTAAGGCGCGGCCCCGGAAAAGGGCTTCTAGGGCCGCGCCTTGGTAAGGTGAGTATAGCAGAATTTTTACTCGGAGGCAACTCAATCAGTCGTCCCAATCATCGTCGTCATCATAGAGGTCGTCCAGCCGATCCTCGGCGTGATCCAGGCTGTCCTCGATTTTGTCCAGTGACTTCTCCAGGCTGCGGTACTCCGCCTGAGTAAGCTTGCCTTGGCGGTAGTCGCCTTCCAGCGCGTCGTCCAACTGGTCGGCCTCCTTGTCCAGCGCGTCCAGCTTTGCGAGCAGGCTGCGGTAAGCCTGCTTGTTGTTGTTGCTGCCCTGAGCGGGTTTGTAGCTTTCGGCGTTCTTGATGTCGTTGGCGGCACGTTTCTCCAGGTCGGCAATTTGGGCGGCAAAGCTCTGGTAGTCGGCACTGCCGGGGGCCTGCCCGGGCTTGTCGTTGCCAATGGAGATGGTTTTCTTCTCCAGGCTCTCACGGGCGGACTTCATGCGATTATCCAGTCCGTCGGCCTGGGTGGAGAGGGTGTTGTATTCGCTATAGGTCAGGCGGTTTTCCCGCAGATCGTCGTTGATGTTATCCATCAGTTCGCGCTGCTGGGACTGGAGAGGGGAGAGCTCCTTGTCCAGCGTGTTGTACTGCTTGACGCGCTCGGTGTAGATGCTCCCGCTGACAAGGGCGGAAATCTTGGCCTCCACGGTTTTGAGGGCGGTGTCCAGCTCGTTCAGGCGGGCCTTGTTGTAGTCATAGGCGGTCTGGTAGCCGCTGGTGTCGGCAATGGTCTTCTTCTCCAGCGCATCCATGGCGGCCTTGCGGCGCTCGGTCACCTTGTCCAGCCGTGCCACCAAGGCACGGTAGGTATCGTAGGACACACGGCCCATGTTGAAGTCGTCCGATATCTGGGCGTAGACCAAATCTAAATCGTCAGAGAAGTCATCCAATTTGGCGCTGTTCTCGGCGTACTGCCTGGCGCGGCCCTCGTAGGTACCGGCGCTTTTCAGCGCGGTAATCTCGGCTTCCAGAGCGGCAATCGCCTTTTCGGCACCCTCGATGTTGGTAAAGGCGGGCAGGCGCTCCTTGGTGGTCAGGGTGATGGTCTGGGTGTCGCCGTTCCAGACGGCGTCATGGCTGAGCACGTCGCCCAGAGCGCGGATGGGGAGGTAGACGGTGCCCTCGTAGGAGAGGGGGTATACCTGCTTGCCGGTCATATCGGTCATCTTCTTCTGCTCCACACCGTTCACCACTACAGTGATATCGGGGCGGAGGGCGGCGGTGATGGACTGCGCGCCAGCGGCGGCAGCTCCCACGGAGAGTGCACCGGCCAGAGCAATGGCGAGTACGGAGGCGTTTAGCTTTTTCATATCGTTCATCCTTTCTCATGTTGAATTGGACTGCTTGTCGTCCCTTTCGCCCCATTAACGCGGAAGGAGGACTGTTTATCGCAAGGGGTTTATAATTATTTTAAAAAAGGTGATATTGAACAAAACTGAAGGGCTGTTTCTAGTACTATCAGAGAAATGGAGCAAAGTGTTTTAACTTGTACACACAAGTAGCAGTGCAGATACAACATACATAGAAAAGGGGAACTTCATCATTTCTGAAAACAAGATGCTGTATATCAATCTCGGCAAGGACGACGTGGGCCGCTACGCCATCTGTATCGAGGAACTGCATAAGTGTGGCGTGGGCACCTGCGCCGATGTGCAGACCGGCGATGATGTCCAATGGCAGTATCCGTATGG
>JABNAD010000226.1_pt2 | contig 22657 bp, 21 predicted proteins | sample 7240381 | NCBI WGS metagenome assembly JABNAD01 (sample SAMN11332834, study PRJNA596920) | anaerobic digester metagenome | biome: digested sludge; isolation source: digested sewage sludge-derived enrichment culture grown on H2/CO2 | place: Germany: Goettingen
TCATCAAATCGGCCGGACAGATGTCAGGGATTACGCCAAACCGTATTCGCGCTCCAGCTGATCCATCAGCTCTGAGAAGTCTTTCAGAGTGTCTTGCAGGGGTTGGGGCGTTGTAATGTCGACACCGGCGTCCTTCATGACGTCCACCGGGTACTTGGAAGAACCGGCTTTGAGGAACTTGTCGATATAGCGCTGTGCCGCCTGGGTTCCTTCGTGGAGGATCGTCCGGGCAAAGGAGGATGCCATGGCATAGCCGGTGGCATACTGATAGACATAGAAATCATTGTAGAAATGGGGAATGCGGGCCCATTCGTACTTGATGGCTTCATCGATGACCATGTCCTCGCCGAAGAACTTGCGGTTCAGATCCAGCCAGATCTGGTCCAGATCGCCGGCATTGAGCTGTTCGCCGGCTTCCAGCCGTTCGTGCGTGACTTTTTCAAATTCAGCGAACATCAGCTGCCGGTACACAGTAGTCCGTACCTGCTCCAGTTCCTGGTTAATGAGCGCGATCCGCTTGTCACGATCCGTTTCCTTGCCAATCAGGTGGTGGATCAGCAGCTTTTCATTGCAGGTGGAAGCGACCTCCGCCAGGAAGATGGAGTAGTTGCCGTAGATATAGGGCTGGTTGCCTCTGGAGTAGAAGGAGTGCATGGAATGCCCCATCTCATGGACGAAGGTGGAGACATCGGACATGGTTCCGTCGAAATTCAGAGAAATATAGGGCATGGTGTCATATACGCCGGAAGAATACGCCCCGGAGCGCTTGCCCACATTCTCATACTTGTCGATCCAGCCATTCTCTACGCCGGCGTGGAAGGCTGCCATGTATTCCTCGCCCATTGGCTTCAGACCCTGCATGGCCATTTCAACCCCCTGCTCAAAGGTATAACGGTCCTGACCGGCTTCAGCCAGCGGCACATAGAGGTCGTACAGATGCATTTCGTCCAATCCCAGAATCCGCTTTTTCAAGCCGACGTAGCGATGCAGCAGATCCAGATGATCATTGATGGTTTCAATCGACTGATAGAATACTGCCACCGGGATGTTATTGGGCTTGAGGGCCTTTTCTACGCTGTTTTCATAATGGCGCAGCCTGGCTTCAATGATCCAGTCCTTCATGTTTGTGGTCAGAAGGAATGCCAGCGTGTTCTCCGTGGCCCCGTAGGTGCGGTGCAGGGTTTCAAAGGCATTCCGGCGCAGGGTGCGATCCTTGGACTTGATCAGCTGTCCGTAGGATCCGTTGGTCAGCAGATGTTTTTTGCCGGTTTCATCCTCTACGTCCGGGAAGGACAGTTCGGCATTGCTGAAAATACCCACGGCACTCTGCGATGCGCTGCGCACGTCCCCGAAGGCTGCCATGACTTCTTCCTGTTCATTGGACAGGATGTGCTTCTTCAGGTTGCGCTTGCGCTCCAGGTGAAAGCGATAGGCTTCCACTTCCGGAGCGGCCAGGATCTCCTCAAACACCTCATCCGGCAGCGCCAGGATTTCCGGCTCCGCGAAAGCGGATACCGTACCGTACTCAGTAAACAGCGCCCGGCCCTTCTGGTTCAGGGTCTGCATCGCCTGGTTCGTCATATCTTCGTTATATTTCAGATTGCCGTACACAAACAGCTTGCTGATCAGGCGTTCCGTCTCTTCCTCAATTTGGGCGAAGCGCAGATAGCTTGCCGCGTCCCGGATGGTCCCCTTCAGTGAGCCAAACTCACCAATCAGTTTCTTGGCCCGGGCAAAATCCGTCTCATAGGCTGCCAGATCGGCATAGACCGGGGTCAGGTCCCACTGATCCTGCGCTCTGACATCGCTTCTTTTCTGTAATTCCTTCATTATTATCCTCCATGCAGTATCGCCGGCTGCCGCTGCTTCCGACCTTCAAAGCCAGGAGGTACAGCCCGCTGATTTCCATATGACCATCTTAGCAAAAAGGATCCACCCGCGGGTGGATCCTTGTATACAGAACTTCAATTGAATATACAGTATTTTCATTCATGTCCCGACCGGTGCCATAAAACGCTAAGAAACAAGGATTCAATGCGGACCGCTCACCTGATCCACCGAGATCAGGTCTCATTCCCTACATCCGTGAATCGGTTCTGTGAGCCAACCGTCAGGGGATCCGTGAGTCAATCGCCAGGGAATCAGCGAGCCAGCAGGGAGGCAATCAACGGGATCGTGGCCACCGAGGCCAGGGTCGTCAGGAACACGGCCCGGGTCGCCAGGCCCACCTCCCGGTTGTACCGGTTGGCGATGATGACGGCCATCGTCGGACAGGGCATGGCCAGAATGATCACGCTCACCCCAAGGATCAGAGGATCCTGGATAAACGGCTTCAGGAGGACGAAGGTCAGTGCCGGAATAATAATCTGCTTGATGAGCGTGAAAGGATAGAGTCGCAGCTCGGTGAAGATCTCGCGAAGCGGAATGCCGGCCAGACTGATGCCGATGACCAGCATGGCCAGCGGTGTGGTAGTTCCGCCCAGTGACTGGAACGCACTTTGCAGTGCGGGGGGCAGTTCGATGCCGAACACGAACATGATAATCGCCAGGATGGAGGCGATGACCGCAGGCGAGCGGAACGTATTGAGATCCAGCTTCATCTTCTCGCCGCTGAACAGACTGGTACCGATGGTGAACTGAAGTACGTTGAAAAACAAGTTGAAAATGATGGCGATTACCATCGCCTGTTTGCCGAAAATCGCATGAATGACGGGAAACCCCATAAACGCAATGTTAGAAAACATGGTCAGGAAGATATAGATCCGAACCTGATCCCTGGGGACTCTCAGGAGCCGAGCGGTCAGATAGCCCAGCAAAGGCGTGATCAGATAGCTCAGGCCGGCCACGACGAAGGTAACCAGTACTGTTTCTCCCGCTCCGGAACGATCCGTTCCCGAAACCGATGAAATCATCAGAAAAGGCATGGTAACCTGAAGAATAAATCCGGAAAGTTTTTTCTGAAAATCCATATCAACCAGATGCAGCTTGACGGCCGCATAGCCGATCATCATGATGATGAACAGCATCATCATCTGATTGATGACAACCATAATATCCAAAGAGTCCTCCTTGCGGCCCCAGGGCCTTTTTCATTCGTAAATACATCGTGCATAAATAAGTCGTGCCTAAATAAGTCGTGATTTTGCAGACATCCGGCTTCGGTCACAGCGGCTGGTTGCCAGCACGCCCCGAAGCCTTGCTGAAAAAAGCCGCGCAGTAAAAGCCGCGCCGTTGTCTCATTCATAAGGAAGGACAGGCATTTCGCCTGTCCGTTGATTACTTCTGCGGGTCGTTCTCACAGAACGTGACGGTGTCCCCGTCAAACCGTTCAATGCGAGCGAGCGAATGGATATGGTAGCCCTTGTCACGGAACGTCCGGCCGCCCGGCTGAAATGCCTTTTCGATGCCGATGCCGATGCCCACCACCGTGCTTCCCGCCTGATCCGCCAGGTCAATCAGACCTTTCAAAGCTTCCCCGTTTGCCAGGAAATCATCGATGATCAGCACCCGGTCTTCCGGCAGCAGATATTTGCGGTCGACGACGATGTCATTCTTTTTCTGTTTGGTATAGGAGTACACCTGACTTGTATATACATCATGCCCAAGCGTCAGTGACTGGATTTTCTTGGCAAAGAGCACCGGTACATGGAAATGCCAGGCAGCGGCATAAGCCATGGCGATCCCGGATACTTCCAGGGTCAGAATCTTGGTAACTCCCTGATCCTTGAACACTTCATAAAACTCTCGGCCCATTTCCATGAACAGATCGGTATCGATCATATGGTTGATGAACTGATCGACTTTTAATATTTCACCGGGCAAAATTCGCCCTTCTTTTAAAATCTTTTCTTCCAGTAATTTCATGCTGATCCCCCCATGTTCTTTTCCCATTATAGCAAATTCATCTCTTCTATGCATTTTTATTCATTGGTTTTTCCAATGACCAATCCCGTTCATATTTCTTCGATGCAGTGAACACAGCGTGAATAATCTGTTGCCTCCCGCTCTATAGAGGGCAGCCTTCCGTATAATAGAAACCAACGGGAACCATCCCGCATTGAGAGAAACAGACCGGCCAGACAGGAGATTGCGGCGGTTCAGGATATGCCATTTAAAAAAGGAATTCTGAACCGGGCGGTAAAGCAGAACTTTTTTAGTACCGGACTGGACTTGAAATCACAGAAAGAGGTGAAGCGCTTGTTTGCAGCGAAAATCGGAGAATCAACTTATATGATCCGCCTGGCCCAAGGCGAGGAGCTGATGCATGAAATGCGTGCATTCTGCGTCCGGCAGAACATTCGACTGGGTTACTTCACAGGTCTGGGGGCAGTCCGGGAAGCCGAACTGGGCGTCTTTCTTCATGATGAAGGCAGATATGATACTCAAACCTTTCAAGGTTCCCTGGAAATTCTATCCCTCCACGGCAATATTACGCTGAAGGATGACAGCGTCCACCTGCACGTTCACCTGGGCATCGGCGATGAAGCATTCCGGATGTACGGCGGTCATCTGAATCGCGCCGTGATCATGCCGACCTGCGAGATTATTCTGCACGTCTTTGATGCGACCGTTATTCGCGTTCGGGATGAAGCAAGCGGACTGAGCCTGCTGCAGTTGCATGACCAATCCGCTGAAGTGTAGTATTCAATTCCTTTGGATCTTACAGCCGTTTCTGGAAGTTGCCAAAAACTTGACTGCCTTCGGTAGAAATGATGAAGGCATTGGGATCAATCCGGGTAACGACCCGCCGCAGCATCGGCCGTTCCATTTTATTAATCATCGTCGTATGCACATGAGTATGCTCCGCGGTATACGCCCCGGCCCCTTCCCAATTGGTAACGCCCCGGCCCAGTTCCTTCATGATCGCCTTGTCGACGCCATCTTTTTTGGTGAATATCATCACCCAGACATTGATGTTCTGGGCATGTACCCGGTCCACGGCAACGGATGCGACGGCGTTGAACAGGAAAGAATACACAATGACCTCAAAGTTCTGAGTCAGCGCAAGGACGGAGAACACCAGAACATTCACCATAATGGTAATCTTGCCAACACTGAACGCGGGATAGGTTTTGGTAAAGTACAGTCCGATGATATCCATGCCGCCGGCAGAATACCCCGCAAACAGGGTAAGACCTGTTCCGACGCCATTCAGAACGCCGCCCACCAGGGCGCTGGTCAGATAGTCGTGAATCAGGGGTTCTTTCGGAATCGGAATCAGCGTCATGAGCAGGGTCAGAACTGAGGTCATGATGATGGTGCGAATGAAGAAGAACCGTCCCAAGCTCCGGTAAGCCAGGATCAGCAGCGGAATGTTGATCAGATAGTACAGCAGACCGGACAGGTCAAAGGCCGGCAGCGGTACGTTCAAGGCCACCAGCAGGGAACGCAGAATCTGGGCAACTCCGACGATTCCGCCCGAGAAGAAGTGCAAGGGCTGAATGAACAGGTTCAAGCCCGCGGCGAAAAGAAACATCCCGAAGAAGGCCAACGCAAAACTCTTGACCATGGACCATTGTTTTTCTGTAAATTTCATATTAATCCCCCAAGAAATAAATCCATTACTATCTTAACACTGCCATTGCCCGGAAAGGAATAGGGCAGCTACGATTTCCCTGTAAACGGAGCCGTCATAACCGATCCTTACTCACTGCCAAGGCTTTTGAAGACATGAATGCTCAAAAATTCATTCACTTCATGCACCCGGACCAGAGACAGGCTGTCTTTTGATCCAGCAAGAACCCCAAGGAGGATTTTCATGGAATACAAAATGAACGTCAATGTCAGCTTCGAGCGTCCCCTGACTGCTGATCTGACCGACAATGACAAGCTCACCGGCTTCATTCAATATCTGGAGGCCAACGGCCTGGTCACTCCCGGCAGTGTCCAGATCGATGCCGCCACCGGAGTCGTTCGGCTAAAAGCCACCGAATCATTGCTGCAGTATGTCGAAAAGTATTTGAAGTAGGAGGATGCCATGAATAAAGTACGTTTGGAAATTACGAGTGACCGCCCGGTTCAGATCAACCTGAACAGCCTGAAGGTCCAGGGCGCTCTGATGATGGCCGCGATGGCCGGTTACCTGGATAAGGGGTCGGTCAAATATAATGCGGAGACCTCCACCGTTGACGTCACTCTTAAGGAAAAAAGCATTCAGTTTATTGAGGAGCGTCTCAAATAACTCTCCCCGGCAGGCTGGCTGCCACCGACAATCCCTGAAATAAAATTTACGCTTCCTTCATGATTGATTCATTAAAGGGAGCGTTTTTCTTTATGTAGTTGCTTTATAATGACATCGAAAAATGATTCCGCATCCTAATCTGTTATGAAGGGAGCTTCATTATGCCACGAGTCACAGATATTGCCCTGATTGAAACTGCTGACCAGCCGGTTCTATGCATTCGAACCCAGTCTTCCATGACCCAACTGCCGCAGCTGATCGGATCAGCCTATGGCAAGCTGGCTGCCTACCTGGGAGAACTTGACACCTCCCCCAGCGATATTCCCTACGTCTGCTACCGCAACATGGACATGGAACACCTGAACCTGGAAATCGGCTTCCCCGTCGCAAAATCCCTGCCGGACCGCGAGGACATGATCAGCGCGATGATTCCAGCCGGGAAATATGTCTTCTGCATTTACCGCGGCCCCTATCAGGACATGCCGCCTGTCTATCAGGAAATCAACGACTGGATCGATACTCATCAGATGCACCCTACCGGGATAGTATATGAATGCTATCTGAACGGTCCCACCGTTCCTCCGGAAGAACTGCTGACTAAGATTGTGTTCCAGCTTGCCTGATCTCCTGCCTCTGTTCGACTGACCAGGGCCTGGCGCCAATAAGTAGGCTGGCAGCCAAATGTCAGCCTACTCTTTTCCAGGTATTTTATTCACTTAGCAGAATTTCCAATCTTGTAATAAAAGGGGGAACAATATGAATATGCTCTTAGTTATCCTCATTCACTATGTCAGTGCGGGTAATTAAGTGCATTCCTGTCTTATCTTCATTCTGCCTAGAAAAGAGAGTTCCAAGTTTTCATGAGTTATCTTTAATAATCCGCGCAAACCTACTTCACCGTTCTTCTCACCGAGAAAAGTGTCAACAGAGACCCACAAGGTTCACTTACCCGGGGGGGAAATAATATTTGAGACCTGCGCTGCCGATGCGATTCATTAACCAGTGACGGGAATGACACTCCCTTCTCCATGATCTGCGATGCAAGGATTCATAATATTTTTTTAGGATAGTGAAATGATTTTCCAGTGAATCATTTTTCTATTACTCTTAAAGAAGTTATCGTAAACACAATTATCTTTGGGTTTTTATATATATTGTTCTCGTTCGATTTATAGGTTGCAGGAGAGAAGTAAACAGATTTGATAATGCTACGATTGGAATAGAGGTTAATAAACTAATAAATACTATTGAATATGCATGGTCTTAACGGAATAGACAGGCGGGATTTATGTTAATAAATGACAAAAGGTTTCTGAGAAACTCAGAAACCTTTTCTTATGGTCGGAGTGACAAGACTTGAACTTGCGACCTTTAGACCCCCAGTCTAACGCGCTACCACCTGCGCTACACCCCGACAGCATGTTTTATTATAGTACATCCAATGTCGTTTTTCAATGGATTTCTACACTTTCTTTATAAGATCTTTTTGAGGCGATTCCATGGAACGTTGTCAGCTTTTTCGGTAGAAGAAGATGGCCAGCTGCGTGCGGTCGCGAAGCTCCAGCTTGTCCAGGAGAGTTGAAATATAATTTCGCACCGTGCCTTCACTGAGGAACAGGCGGTCGGCAATTTCGCGGTTGTTTAGACCTTCGGCAACCAGGCGCAGAATGTCTTCTTCGCGTTCGGAGAGCTGCGGGAACTGATGATGTCTGGCGGGGTGCTGAAGGGACTGCACGACTTTCGAATCAAACACCATCTGTCCGGAGTGGACGGCCTGGATGGCCGGCAGAATGCCGGCGATATTGGACTTCAGGATATAGCCCTTGCATCCCAGGGACAGTGCCCCGGCGATGTATTCCTCATCCTGGAAGGTCGTGATCAGCAGGATGCGGGCGGCGGGATCCTCACTCAGGATCGACCGGGTAGCTTCCAGCCCGTTCATGGACTGCATCCTGATATCCATCAGAATCACATCGGGTCGGAACTCACGGGCCAAACGAATGGCATCCTGACCGTTCTGACCGGTGGCTGCCACCTGGATGCCGCTGGCTTCCACAATGGTTTTCAGGGCATCCACGACTAAAAAATCGTCGTCGACAATAATGACTTTCATGATTACCTCCTGGTCGCTGAATGTATGAATATTTATATGATTGAATGATTGAATGATTATAAGTTTGAATTTTTAACCCCGTGATGGTTTGAATGGATGACATAAGACGGAGCGGAACAGGATGCTGCTTCAGTGATTTTGTCCGGCAGCATCCCTGAGAGGCGTGCCGGATTTTGGCAGCACCAGATGAACATAGAAGCCGTCTGACCAGCCGTGGCTGAAAACGCCGTCCATGCTGCGGCTGAGTTCTTCCAGGCTGACCAGGCCGATGCCCAGCTTGACCGGCTGCTTGGAGCCGTTGTCTTTGACCGTGATGCTGTAGTGGCGGGGGAGCTCCCGCAGGGTAATCCGGATGGCGGTGGCGTCGGAGTGGCGCCGAATGTTGGTAAGTGCTTCCCGCAGCAGCGTCAGGATGGCCCGCTTTACCGGCAGCGGTGCCGTATCATCCATCTGAACCGACTGCTGGATCTGGTACTTGGCGCGCATCGGTTCGATGAGCCGGTCCAGTTCCGAGCGCAGGGATATGGACTCATTATGGAGGTTGTGCAGACTCCGGCGCACCTCCTCCATGCCCTTAGCCAGGGCCTGGGACAGGGTGTCCAGCCGGCTGCGAACGGGTTCCTCGCAGGAGAGCTTCATCGCCTCGATCTGCAGCAGAGCCGCAGAGATGGTATGGCCCACCGAATCATGGATCTCACGGGAAATCCGGTTTCGTTCCTGAAGCACTGCGATTTCCAGGTTTTTCTCGTGGTTGAGCTCCTCCTCCTTCTGAATGCGATGCTGCAGGATCTCATTCTGGACAAAGTCATCCCGCATCAGGTAATAGGCCTTCTCCCGTTCTCGGGCAGCCTGTTCCTGCCAGGACATCCACAGAGCGAGCAGAACCAGGAGCAGCGGGATCAGCTGCACCGGCATAAGTGCGGCAAGCAGCGGCACCAGACTGAGAATTCGGCTGCGCTGGAGCAGGGCATAGGCCAGCATGGGCGAAAAGAGCGCCAGCGGGGGCCACAATCGCCAGAGGACGACATACAGGATGGCCAGCCCCAGGTCCAGATAAGGGATCGGACTGAACAGAATCAGATTGGTCAGGATGATCGCTGCCATGATCAGGGGCAGCGCCGCCGCCACCGCCGGAGCCGACCCCAAAGGGATCAGGCATAACCCAAGGATCAGAATGGTTTCAATGAATCGCCGCAAGCTCGCACCTCCTTTTTTACACCCTCATTATATGACATTTGTCACCTCACGTCATGACCCGGTTCACTACCGCCCGCCTCCAAAGCATCCTATCATGAAAGCATAGGAAGCGATTAACGCCTACAGGAGGTTTCTCATGGTAATAGAAGTCAGGAATCTGGTCAAGCGCTACAAGGAAGTTCTGGCACTGGATCATTTTAATCTGGAAGTGGCACAAGGTGAAATTCTGGGCCTGCTCGGCCCCAACGGCTGCGGCAAAACCACGGCCATCCACTCTATTTTGAGTGTTTTAAAGTATGACAAAGGTGAAATCCGGCTGTTCGGTGAGCCCATGAGCCCAACGGCCTACGAACTGAAGCAGGAAATCGGACTGGTGCCGCAGGAAGTGGCCGTGTTCGAACACCTGACGGTAAGAGAGAACATCGACTACTTCTGCTCCATGTATGTGGAAAACAAAACCCGCCGGCGGGAACTGGTTGACGAGGCCATCGCCTTTGTCGGACTGGAGGAATATACCAAATTTTTCCCCAAGAAGCTCTCCGGCGGTCTGAAGCGTCGCCTGAACATCGCCTGCGGCATCGCGCACCGCCCCAAGCTGATCTTTCTGGATGAGCCCACTGTTGCCGTGGATGCCCAGTCCCGCAACTTTATCCTTGAAGGCATCCGGCGGCTCAACCGGGAAGGCGCAACCATTCTCTATACAACCCACTACCTGGAGGAGGCTGAGAATCTCTGCACCCGCATCGTCATTATGGATCGCGGGCGCAACATTGCCCAGGGCACCAATGAAGACCTCAAGAACATGATCGATACCCGGGAGATTATCCGGATTGAGATCGCCAACCTCTCCGAAGCCGCCCGGGCCGACATGGAATCTTTGCCCCATCTGGCCGAGATCCGCACCGTCGGAGAAGCCCTGGAGCTATCCTTTGAACGGGGCGCCAACAATCTGTCCAACCTCGTGCGCTGGCTGGATGACAACGGCCTGGAATACCAGGATCTGTACTCCCGCAAGCCCAGCCTCAACGAAGTCTTCCTGGCACTGACCGGAAAGGAGCTGCGTGACTGATGAACCTGAATCACACCAAATATCAGCTGATCAACAACCTGAGGGAACCCTCCTTCATGTTCTGGACCATCTTCTATCCACTGCTGATGGCTCTGATGTTCTATACCGCCTTCCAGGGTCTGATCAAACCGGAGCCGATGGAAATTCCGGTGGCCGTGGAAATGGGCAGCCCTGCTGCCCAGGTATTCCGCGGGATCGAGATCCTGAAGCCGGTGGAAACCGATGCCGTTGAAGGACTGCGCCTGCTCTCCGAGCAGAAAGTGACCGGATTTGTGGCCGCTGACCTGACGGTCAGGGTTCGGGAATCCGGCATCAAGGAAACCGTGCTGGCCAGCATCGTGAGCCAGATGGTGCAGATGGAAGCACTGAAAGTCCCCTACTCCAGCTACGACTTCTCCGCCAGCTACATCCAGGCCGCCCCGGCCCGATACAATCCGTTTCTCATCCCCTTTTACAGCCTCATCGGCATGGTGTCGCTCTACAGCGTCTACATGGGACTGGAACTCTCCCGCATCCTGCAGGCAGACCAGAGCATGGAAGCGCTGCGCCTGAACGTGGTGCCCCTGCGCAAGAAGGATTTCCTTTTAGGCACCTGGTTCATCGCTCTCATCATCAATCTGGTCAGCAACATTCTGCTGCTTCTGTTCATGAAATACCTGCTGCAGCTGGATCTGATCCGGGATCCCCTGAAGACCCTGGCAGTCCTTCTGTTTGCCAACATTCTGGGCACCGTGCTGGGACTGTTCATCGGCGGCTTTTCCCGGATCAGCTACGGGGCTAAAAATGGTCTGGTCATCGGCCTGACCCTGCTGATGTCCTTTGCAGCCGGCATGATGTCGCCGGACATCAAGATCCTCATTGAGGACCGGATGCCCCTGCTCAACGCGCTGAACCCCGTTTCCATCGTGACCACCCAGCTCTACCGCATCAATTACCTGGATGCCGTTGATACGCTGCCGGCCGCTCTTGCGATCCTGGCCGCCATGGCCCTGGCGCTGGCACTTGGTTCCATCGCCCTGCTCCGGAGGAAAACCTATGACACTCTTTAAATATTTCCTGAAACTGGCCTGGCGCCAGAAATACGTCATCCTGCTCTATCTGCTTCTGTTCGTAGTGATCTCGCTCCTGAACTCCGGAGCCAGCCGACCCCAGAGCGGCGCTTTCTCCGAAAGCAGGCCCTCAATCAAGGTTATTCAGAAGGATTCCGGTCCGCTGGCAGAACGCCTGGCGCAATACCTGAAGACCCAGGGACGGGAGGATGTCAGCCACATAACGGAAGATCAGGCCGAAGAGGCTATTTTCAAGGGAGCCGCTACCAGCGTCGTCATTATCCCGGAAACTTTTACCAAGAATTTTCTCGCGGGAACAACCAGCCTGACGGTCTATACCGACGATACCCAGATGAGCGCCGTACTCCTGCGGCAGAAGATCCAGCAGTATCTGATGTTCCTCAAGGCCGATCAAACCTTCCACGGAACAGCCGACCCCGCGCGGGTCGAAGCTGCCCTGGCCGTGCGGGCCAATGTGGTTCTGGATCATCCGGAAACAGCCGGCAATGGAGACAGCTGGTTCCGCTACTACTTCAATTTCATGACCTACATCCTCGTCGCCATCTTCATCATGGTCTTTTCCAACATCATGAATGAATTCAACGAAGACAACCTGAAGCGGCGCAATGCCATCGTCCCGTTCAGCTCCACCCGCTTTCAGGGTGCGATGGTGCTGGGACAGCTCCTCATTGCCTTTGGCATCACAGCCCTGTTCCTCATCATCGGTGCCGTCATCCGCCCGCAGGAAGCCGGATCCCTGAACTGGCCCGGTCACATCGCCAACGCCTCCGCCTTCACACTGGCGGCACTGGCAATGGCCTTCCTGGTCAACGCCCTGACCCGCAACCGCTTCATCCAGTCGGCACTGGCCACCGTTCTCTCTCTGGCCCTGTCCTTCATCTCCGGCGTCATGGTGCCTCAGGAGTTCCTTTCCTCCTCAGTGGTCACACTGTCCAAGTTCTTCCCCAGCTACTACTATGTCCGGGCCACTGATCAGATCCTGCAGAACGCCTCCTACCTCCCTCAGATCGGCATTCAGCTCCTGTTCGCCCTCTTCTTCCTGGTTCTTGGCCTTACCGCCATCCGCATCCGTCAGGGCGAAGATCTCCTGTTCAAAAAAAATCAGACTCCGCTCCGACCGACCGCTTCTTAACAAAAATCTGCCTGAGTCCCAGACTCACTCCGGCGAAGGACATCGGCCCATCCGATTCCTTCGCCGCTTCTGTTCCTGTCCTTTTCAAATCCAGTCATCGCCTGTCCCTTGCCTGTTTAATTACTATTCGTCCTCTTTTTCTTCTTTCCTTGCCTTCTTTGCCTTCTTTGCCTTCTTTGCTTCCCTTCTGCCACGGCGGTCCTTTGTGTTTGCTTTTTTAATTCAAATTATCCTCTGTACCGTTCTCTGCCCGCTCCGTGCCCCAGTGACAAAACTGTCATTTCATTCCGCCAGTAAACCAGAACCAGTTCGAATCGGAGGAACCCCATCCGGGTCTTGTGCGCCAGACTGTACCTCATGTAAGGACAGGCATTCTTCCTCTGCGGATTCCGGCGGATGATGCGGAAACATTTTCGGATCTTTCTTTCCTCTGTAACATATGTTACGTTTAAATCAGAGCATTTCACTTATCATTAAACCATCGACCATCGGTGATGACGAAACCATCCCTCACCGGTTCACCAAAGCAATCATTGAATCTACAGGATTCATTAAACGGAGGATACCATGGAAAAGAAAGATAAACTGAAGCAATTGATCCAGAGTCTCCATGACGGAATGGGGCAGAACGAAGCCCGGGCCATTTTCAAGCGCGAATTCGGCCAGATCAGCGGCGATGATCTGTCTCAGGCAGAAAAGCAGCTGGTCGCGGAAGGCATGCCGATTACGGAAATCCAGCGTCTGTGCGATGTCCATGCCTCCGTCTTTGAGGACAGCATCACGTTTCTGAAAAAGCCCGAGAAGGGATCCCTGCCGCTGGATCAGACCCCGGGTCATCCGGCCTTTGTCTTCCGCAAGGAAAATGACGGCATTGAGCGATTCCTGGCTGAAACGTTCCTGCCGGCTCTGAATCAGTTCGCTGAATCAGGAGACCGCGCCGCTCTGACCGATGCCGGTCAGCGTCTGGCCAAGATCTCCCAGCACTACAAGCGCAAGGAAAACCTCTTCTTCCCCTTCCTGGAACGCGAAGGTGTTACCGCTCCCCCGAAAGTCATGTGGGGGGTGGATGATGAAATCCGCGACACCATCCGGAACCTGAATGGAATGGTCGAAGACGGCGGCCGCGAGGACATCATCGCCCTGGCCAACCAGGCAGTAACCGATGTCCGCAGCATGATCAGCAAGGAGAACAACATTCTCATGCCAATGATGCTTGATAAATTTACGAATGAGGACTGGCAGCTGATTGGCCGGGATTCCTCCGAAATTGGCTATGTGTTCACCGGCGATGCCGAAGGCGCTGCGCCCTCCGACGCCGTGACCTGGTACCAGGCCCAGACCGGAGACGACTCCAACGTGAACGTGGCCACTGACGGCGAGATCAAGCTCCCCTCCGGGTTCTTCAGCACCCGGGAACTGGAAGCCGTTCTCAATACCCTGCCCAGTGATGTAACCTTCGTCGGGGCAGACGGCAAAGTCCATTACTTCTCCGAAGGCAAGACCCGGGTGTTCCCCCGCACTCGTTCCATCATCGGCCGGGATGTGGAGAACTGCCATCCGCCCAAGAGCCTCCATGTAGTGGAAAAGCTCATCGAAGATTTTAAATCAGGCAAAAAGGAAGAAGAGAGCTTCTGGATCCAGAAGGGCGGCATGTTCATCCTGATCCGTTACTACGCCGTCCGCGACAAAGAAGGCACCTACCTGGGCGTCGTCGAAGTCACCGAAGAAATCTCCGGTCTGCGTTCCCTGGAAGGATCCAAGACGCTGCTGAGCGAATAGCCGGCATCCCTTTCATCCTTACCCATTTCCCTTACCCGCTTACTTCAAATCCCCCTCTGAACTCCCTCCCCTTTCATTCCAACCCCCTGAACAGTTTCCGCCTGAGACGCCCCCTGTCTCAGGCGCTTTTTTTCTGCCGTTTTTTCGGTTTGCGCAAATTCTCCTGCCTGTTCCTGAAGCGGTCAGCCCTCAGGGGGTATAATGGACTGGAGGGGTCCAGCCTGTCGATCAGGGGACGTCTGTAATCAAAATCAAGGAGAACCTGTGATGAGCCATTGCATTGATCTGCGCCGGGCGCTGCACCGTCACCCCGAAGCCGGATTTACCGAATTTTTCAGTACGAGCCTGGCGGCCACGGAATTATCCAGACAGGGCTGGACCCTGCACCTGGGACAGGAGCTATATGAGACAGCCCGTCTGGGCGTCCCGGAGCAGCCGGTCCTGGAAGCCGCTCTGGAACGAGCCCGGGCCGCCGGAGCGGATCCCGTCCACCTGGAGCGGATGGCAGGTGGCTACACCGGCCTGATCGCGACCATGCAGCGCGAGACTGGCCCCACCGTGACCCTTCGCTTTGACCTGGACTGCGTCGAAGTTCAGGAAGATCTGGATGTTCCCTGGAAATCCCTGACGCCCGGACTGATGCATGCCTGCGGTCATGACGGGCACACCGCCGTCGGCATTGAACTCGCCCGCCGGCTGAGTGAACTTCCCTGGACCGGCCGCGTCAACCTGGTGTTTCAGCCGGCGGAGGAAGGCGTGCGCGGCGGATCGATTTTTTCTCAGTCCAGCCTGCTTCAGGGCACCGATTACTTTCTGTCCGGTCATCTGGGAATCACCAACGATGCCGAAGATACCCTCTACTCCACCGTATCCCACAGCATGAACACCTCCAAATGGGATCTCACCATTAAAGGGGAATCCGTCCATGCCACGCTCTATCCCCGACAGGGAATCAACGCCCTGCTGGCTGCCGCCGATCTGGTGGTAGAGCTGTACCGGCTGCCGGACAATGACCAGACCCAGCTGAACGTCGGCACCCTGACTGCCGGAACCGGTCGCAATGTCGTGGCCGGCGAGGCAAAGCTTCGGGCGGAAACCAGGGGATCCAGCCGGGAAAGCCACGACAGGCTGAACCAGGCGTTCGGGGAGACCTGCCGGGAGATGGAGCGCCGCCATGGTGTGCGCATCAGTCAGACCCTGGCTGGAGAAGCCATTTATTCCCCGCCCCATCCCGAATTGTGCGCGCTGGCCGCCGGACAGGCCGAAGCTGCCGGACTCCGATCGGAGCCGAAACCCTACCCTATGATGGGATCGGAGGATGCGTTCTACTTTATCGACCGGGTCCACCGCGAAGGCGGTCAGGGAGCCTATTTTATCTTTGGCACCGCCATCCGGGCGCCTCATCATAACCCGATGTTTGACTTTAACGAAGCCATTCTGGAAAAGATGGTCAGCTTCTATACCGCCCTGACACGGGAGCTGCTGTCAGCTCTCCGTCGGTGATCCCCTCTCGGGAATCCTGGCCGTCCGTCTGACTTTTACCCGACTGCCATTGCAGGACCGGTCATTCGACCCATCCCGCGAAGACCCATTGCCCGGCCATCCCGCAAGGCGAATAGGCAAGGCAATTACATAAGCCATATACATAAGCCAAATATACAAGGCAGCAGGATCGTCCCTTCCGGGAGGGGCGATCCTGCTGCCTTTTGCATGGTTCATTTGGGAAACTCACTTGAGAGTGAGGCTGGATGACTCGGCTCACTGATTCTTCAGTTCGTTGAGAATCATCCGCTTGTACCGGAGGAATTCTTCGCTGACCCGGAATTCCGGCGAGCGGGGTCTGGGTTCCTCAATCCGAATCTCCCGGCTGATCTGACTGGGCGAGCCGGTCAGAAGACAAATCCGGTCGGACAGGAGAATGGCTTCATCAATGTCATGGGTAATGAACAGCGTGGTCAGGTGAATGCGGTCCATGACCTCAAGGTACCACTGATGGAGGGAAGACCGGGTGATGGTATCAAGGGCCGAGAACGGCTCATCCAGCAGTGCCAGATCCTTCGAAAACAGATAGGTTCGAAGCAGCGCGGCCCGCTGGCGCATGCCCCCTGATAGCTGTCTCGGATACTTGTGTTCTGTTCCGGCCAGCCCGAAGAAGTCAAAGTCCTCGCCGGCTTTTGCCCTGGCTTCGTCCCGACTGACTCCGCGTATTTCCAGGGGCAGGGCGACATTATCCAGGATGGTCTTATAGGGCAGGAGCAGGTCTTTTTGCAGCATGTAGGCAATGTGCCCGGTTTCTCCGGTGACTTCCCGGCCATGCAGGAGAACCTGGCCTTCCTCCGGCTGGATCAAGCCTGAAATGATATTGAACAGGGTGGTTTTTCCGGAACCGGACATACCGAGAATGCTCACCAGCTCTCCGGGGTAAACCGTAATATTGATGTCATCAAGCAGCACCTGGCCGCCGTAGTCCTTGCGGATGCCCCGGGTTTCAAGGACGGGCTGTTCCCGCTTACTGTCCGGGGATGAAATCATTGGTAAAACCCTGGCCGGCTGGAATTTCCTTCTGAATCAGCTGATTTTCCCACAGCCAGCGATAAAAGCCATCCCAGCGCTGCGCGTCCATCTGCCCCCAGGGCTTGCCCGGATCCAGGATCTGGTTGGCCATCCACTTCTGGCTTTCCTGCGTCAGGGTCGGGTCCAGCTCCGGTGCGTGCTTGAGCAGGATCTCTGCCGCCGCCTGCGGATTCTGAGCGCTGAAGGTATAGCCCTTGGACGCGGCGCCGACAAATTTCCGTACGGTTTCCGGGTCCTGAGCAATCATGCGGTCGGATGCAATCAGCACCGGCGTATAATAGTCAAACACCGGATTGAGGTCCTTAAAAGCAAAGTAGTCAAAATCGAAGCCGGAAACCTGAGCATTGATGCCGGACCAGCCATAATAGATCCAGACCGAATCCACCTGCCGGGTCTTCAAGGCCGCGACCTCGTCGGTAATGTTGTTGGGAATCAGCTGAACCTTGCTGTAATCGCCGCCATCTTTTTCCACCACATTCCGGATGATGGCCTGCTCCACCGGGTTATCCCAGGTGGCGTATTTCTTTCCTTCCATGCCTTTGGGCCGGCCCAGTCCCTCGCCCTTGCGGGAGATGATCCCCGAGGTGTTGTGCTGCAAAATGGCAGCCACTGCGGTTACAGGCAGCGGTGAATCCGCGGCCAGAGCCGGTGCCAGAGTATCCTGGAAATCGATGCCGAAGTCGGCTTTGCCGGCAGCCACCAGCTGCGGCGAGCCACCCTGCGGCGGAGTCTGAATATCCACATCCAGGCCTGCTTCGGCAAAGTAGCCTTTTTCCTTGGCGACAAACAGCCCGGTATGATTCGTATTCGGTGTCCAATCCAGCAGGACCGTCACTTTCTTCAGATCCCCTGCTGTGGACGGGCTGGCTGGCGCACTGGTCGAAGCCGGTGTCTGGCCGGTGCCCGCGCCGGGGGCCGATGTCACGGCCGGCGCCTGAGGCGCGCAGCTCACCAGCAGAGTGCTCAGCAGGAATCCTGAGATTAGTTTTCGTTTCATATGGTTTCTTCTCCTTACTCTTGAAAAAAATGCTTCTATTTCTTCGTCCATCTGAATTTCAGTGTTTCAATATGTTCTGTTCAATCTTGATTGCAAGTTCCGGCTTCTGCTCCCACTCCTGATCAAAATGAACCAGTTGCTGCCCCCAAGCCTGACCCAAGTGCTCCTTCCTCTGAGAAGTCCGCCCTTGAAAAGCTGTCCCTTGTGAAACCGCCCCGGTCACTCTTCACGAATTCCAAGCTCTATGCCTCTCGAGCTGCCCGCCTCCGGAAGCTTCGCCCGAAAGATCCGGCCACATTAAATTCTTCTTTCCTTATAATCCTACCTATGCTCTTGTTTCGAACCTCTGCTTTCGGATCAGCCTCTGCTTATAGATCCAGCCTCAGCTTTCGTTACTGTCTGCTTCCGGCTGATCCCACGGAGTCATGCGGCGGTGCAGGAATTTCACCAGCGCCATCAGCACGAGGCTGATGCCGGAGATCAGGAAAATGACGGCAAACATTTTATCGTAGGAATAGGATTTGATCACTCGCGTCATGTAGACACCCAACCCGGTGAATCCGCCCAACCACTCAGAAATTACTGCGCCGACAATGGAATAGGATGCTGAAATTTTCAGAGCGGCAAAAAAGGAGTTGGTGGCTCCGGGGAGCTTGATGTGACGGAAGATCTGCATCCGGCTGGCTCCCATGGAGCGCATCAGGTTGACGGCATCCGGATCCACCGACTGGAAGCCGTCAAACAGACCGATCGCAATCGGGAAGAAGGTCGTGAGCACAATGAGCACCACCTTAGGGAAGATGCCGTAGCCAAACCACAGCACCAGGAGCGGCGCGATCGCCACCGTCGGAACCGTCTGGGTTACAACCAGCAGGGGGTACAGCGCTTTGCGCAGACCTCTGAGCAGGTCCATCAGCAGGGCAATGACAAAACCCAGGACAATGCCCAGCATCAATCCGAGGAACGCCTCGAACAGGGTAACCCGCGCATGCATCATCAGCAGTGGCAGATCCCGGAGAAAGGCCCGCACCACCTCCACCGGGGAAGGCAGCATGAAGCTGGGCACCAGTTGCGCCAGGGAGACAGCCTGCCACAAAATCACCAGCAGTCCGATCGCCGTGATGCTGTAAAGTTTATCGGTGATGCTTTGTAACTTTTTCATCAATGGTCAGAAGATCGCCCGAAGGCCGATAGACGGATTTCAGGTACATCGACACGGAGGGCGCTCCGGCCTGGATTGCAATCAGCTGGGCCTGTTTCGCAATTTCCATCAGTTCCTCAAAGTCACCTTCCACCGTCGTTTCAAAGGGACCCACATAATAAGTCAGACCAGTCCTGCGAATGTAGTCAATCACCTCATCCACGATGCGAACTACTTCGCTGGTCTCTGACACGCCTGGTAAAATCTGAATCGCAATGCTTGAATTCATCATATCCTCCTCGTTGTTCCGCCCTGGGGAATGTGGATTCCCGATGGGCTGACCTTGTTTACTTTAACAAAAAAACCGTCCCCCGAGGGAACGGTAAATTTTTTTGCATTTGCCGACCTTCCCTACGCTGGCATAACCCAGATCAGGTGATACGGGTTCAGGATTTCTCCTGTCTCAGCTTAAAAATTAAGCACCCCCGGTTCTTTCTCATTCATCCTAACAAATGCCGCCGGCACTGTCAACGCAGTAATTCAATTGCATGCAATTCATTAACCGGATTCCCTCCGACTGTTCCTGCCGAAATCCCTTCAGCGTCGGCCTTGGCACTCGGCATTGAGCTGCCCTGCCCTGATTCCTTCTGAACGCGCAGCCAAGGCCGCCCGACATTCGGACGGCCTTCAAGGTCAGTCAGCTTGATTATTTGATGATCATTGCATTAATTGCCAACAGCTGCGCAGCGGCCCAGCTAGAAGCGGGACGTGCCCAGCTAGAAGCGGGACGTGCCCAGATGATTCCAGTCATCCATGTTCAGGTCCAGATTTTCATCAACGGACTGATAGAGCTTGCGCCGCAGCTTGACCGGCAGTGACGCCCGGTGATTGCGCGGCCCTTTCAGGGTTTCTTCATAAACCTTCATGACCCGCTCATAAAAAACTTCCGTGGAGAACTGCCGGGAGGATTCCAGGGCGGCCTGTCCCATTGACTTTCTCAGCTGGGGATCTGAAGCCAGCGCCTTGACCGCGTCGCAGAACTCTTCACCGGTCTCATACTGCCAGCCGTTCACTCCATTGATGATGACGTCCTCGATGGCGCCGTCGCGCCGGCAGACTGCCGGCAGACCGCAGGCCAGGGCTTCCCCATAGGTCAGTCCCTGCGTCTCAGAGGTGGAACCGGAAACAAAGGCATCCGCCATATGGTAATAGTCAGGAACCCGCTCCGGAGTTACCATGCCGCTGAAAATCACCCGGTCCTTGAGCCCAAGGTCTTCCACATAGGTTTCCAGAATTTCCTGATAGGGTCCCCCGCCGACAATCATCAGCCGAATGGCGGGATCCAAGTTCTGCAGGAATCTGACAATTTCTTCGATGTTCTTTTCCTTGGCCAGCCGGCCCAGGGACAGCAGGACAAATTCCTCTTCCCCGATTCCGTACCGCGACCGCAGTTCCTGACGCACCTGAGTGTGATCGACTCGCTGGAAGCGGGTCAGATCGATGCCGGAGGGCACCGTATAAATCGCAGTCTTGACATCGTAGCGGTTCAGGATCCCCCGAACTTTCTCGGTGGGAACGATGACTGCATCGGTTCGTTCCAGCAGCGTCTTTGACAGACGCCGGACCAGACTGCGTCCAATGGTTTCATTGGGCGAGAAGTAGTGAATATAGTCCTCATAGACCGTATGATAGGTATGAACGATGGGTATGTCCAGCTTGGTGGCCATCATCTGGGCCAGCAGAAAGGTGGAAAATTCATTGTTGGTATGAATGATATCCGGTCCCCAGTCCTTGATCTCATTGAGTTCCTCGGTGGCCAGAGTCCGCATGATCCGGGCTCCCGGATAGAACTTCCCGGCAGAAAAAGACGGAATGACATAGACACATTCTTCATAGCCAAAGGATTCCTTCTGCCGCAGCGTCAGGATCTTGACTTCGTGTCCATGCTTTTCCAATTCATTTTGCAAATTTATGATCGATGTGACTACTCCGTTTATGGTCGGAGCAAAGAAGTCACTGGCAATCAGTACTTTCATAAGCTTCTCCTACTTAACGAAAACCTCTCATGAATCATTTCATGAGGATATGCAGGCGTTTGATCAGCCGAAGCAGGAATGTCGTTCCTTCGGCTAAGGACCGTCGCTCCGGACTACCAGCCCAGGGCATTGAGCAGGTTGGTAAAGCTGCAGCTCAAGAGCAGCGAATAGGCCGTAACAGCCAACGGTTTGCCCAAAAGGATGATGATAATGAATTTTTTAAAGGTCATATTGGTCAGCCCGGCCATGTAGCACAGCAAATCATCAGGGGCCAGGGGAAGAAAGATTGCGATTGCAAACCATTTGTGGAATTTGCGCTCATCCCCTTCCAGCCATTTCTGATATTTATTCAAGCCTTTTTCCGAACTGAAAATCCGGATGATATCAGGTCCGTAGAACCGGGCAAGATAGAAATTTATGGAAGAACCAATAACAGTCCCCAAATAATTGCACAATATCCCCCAGACAGGTCCAAAGAGCAGGACACCGACCAGGTTTCCCAGAGCTCCCGGCACAATCATGAAGACGGACTGAATCGCCGTGAAGGCAATGAATACCAGCGGTGCCATCAGCCCGAAGGGTTCCAGGAACGCTGCCATAGCTGTCTGTGATTTAAAAATTCCGGTTCGGATTCCATACACAAAGAAAGCTCCTGCCAAGATGAAAGCCAGGAATGAAGTGGCATGGATTATTCGTTTTTTGCGTTGTACCTGGGTCATCTCAATTTCCATGCTAGCCATCCCCTCACCTTCCTTATCAATTACAAAATCTACTTTCATTGTGGTAGATAAAAATTAAACTGAAATTAAAGAATTGGACCTACCAGCAGTAACCTCAAGCTATGAAAATGGCTATTTTGAACGGTTCTCGATAAAAACTGTGTATGGCAAAACAGCTTACCAGCATATACCTATGTCTATCTATAATTTCTGACGAATTTCTGACGAAAACAGAAAAATTAAGAGTCTCGCAATGAGACTCTTTTCTTTAGCGTTTCCAGACCGGGCCTCAAGGTCATAAAAAAGAGTCATATGAAGCTCTCACACACTTCATATGACGTCAGTAGGTTTGTTCTATACTATGGGAGGTAAAGCCATAATACCGAATGTCATTGGGTACACATAGCCCTTTTGGTATAAAGAAGGAAAAAGCATGAAAATCGTATCGGTTCTCAACAACTTTTCTGTCTTTATAATATAATTTCAGATTTCAAGAAAATCCGCAGTTGAATCTGGATTTTTCTCCAAGCTCTCAATTCCGCAATGAACATAAATATCATAATTGGAGTTTGTAAACATTTCTTCCATATTTCGTCGCCGATGCCAATGGCAACACTATCCACATCGAAACCGGTGCCAACGGACAAGT
>JABNAD010000495.1_pt1 | contig 22616 bp, 24 predicted proteins | sample 7240381 | NCBI WGS metagenome assembly JABNAD01 (sample SAMN11332834, study PRJNA596920) | anaerobic digester metagenome | biome: digested sludge; isolation source: digested sewage sludge-derived enrichment culture grown on H2/CO2 | place: Germany: Goettingen
GTCCGACTGTCCAGTCACATCCGTAAAAGGCCGGTAGTATTCTTTGAGAATAATCACCCACTCCGGCGACATCGTGCGGCCCTCTCCCAAATAGACGTAGTCCGTCCACACGTAGGGCTTTCCGTTGGGATCAAGGCAATTGTGAAAGTATTCCTGAATAAAATCTGTGTTTGGCGCTTCAAACCCATATTGGGCGGCGACAAAGCTGACCGCCAGCTCGGCGAACTGTCCCCGCGTGATGGGCGCGGCGTAGTCCTTGACGCCGACCAAAAACGCAGGCGTTGTGATGCACAATTTTTGGGCGTCTTCTGCCGCCGACTGCGCCCAGGGCCGCGGGCGTTCCTCCGCCGACGCGCCCACCGCGGCGCATGTGAGAACCAAGAGAATGGTTAAAACAACGGAAATGAATCTTTTCAAAACAAGCCCTCCCTGTTCGTTTACATTTTGCGAGTAATTTCTTTCTTTATATAATTGCAGGAATAAACCTGCAAACTATATGATAAAGGGAGAAATATTTATGTCAACACCGCTTACAGGTCTTGGTTCCAGCGGAACTACCATCAAGAAATACGCAACAATTCCGGGGGCCAAAGAAAACATCATCAATACCAGCGCATACCCTTCCGCAAACGTTTGGTGCGATGTCGTGAAAACTTATGACAGTAATAAACGGCAGTGCTCCTTCAATGATTACATCCGAGGCCGGGTTGATCCCAACAAAGGTGCTTATTACTATGCCTACGGTTATGAGGGTACGACATACCAGTACGCCATGGGCCGCATTCCTCTTTCGGAAGCGATTGCCGCGGTCAAAACGAGTTCTGCGGGCAAGAAGCGCAGAGCCTACATTTCCTTGGGTGTTCTTACTAATGGTTCAACCTATACATTCTGTGACGTAGGGCTTGCAAATGACGGTAGCGGCTGGGCTCCCTCATGCTGGATCAATGGTTTCCTGAATGCAAATGGCCAGCCTGTGAATTCAAACTGCAAATTCTTCCGTGCGGGTACGATTCCCATTCACGCCGCTGTAAATGATGCGTTTACCCCGTTTGTGGGCAACGATCCAGTGACGGTAAAAGTTGAAGTAGGGGTGACAGGCAATCTGGATTTTGTACGCGCGGAATTCACCTACCAAGGCAAGACCGGCTCTGTCGCATTCGACGCACCAATTGGCATGATTCATCCTGTCGGTGGGGGAAGTAAGCCCAAGGTGGCATTCTATCGCTTTATGTCCATGGTCCCCATTGTGAACGACACGGACAACGGGAGATACGATGATCTGGATCATTCCGCACTCAGCGGCGTTCTGGATTCTTTGCAGTTGAATGGAACCTCCTGGACGGCGGATAAGGTACAGCACGCATACTCCGTTCAGGCTCAGAATGTTCCCACGCTGAAAATCTCCAATATTCGCCCTGCCGCCACCATCGGCGGTAACGCGGATTACGCCAATATTAAATACGAGGTGCAAACGCACTAATTTTGCGGGTAATTCTTTTTTAGATGCGGTTCGCCCACTTCGGAATGAAGAGGGCGAACTGTATTTTCACCTCATTTTCTATTGCCTTGGTTTTTTCATCATAGGAACGTAAGCTACTAAAATGGAAATTGAACCGTTTCGAACGGGTGTTCTTCCATTGATTTGAGCGCGTTTGGTAATTTTACGAAGATTGTCAGCAGACTTGAAACGGTCGCTGATGCTAAGGATTTTTTACAACTACTTTCATAGACAAGTTTTATTGAAAAATGCAACACAAAAGGGTGATAAACCGGCAAGTTTATTTTGCCGTGAAGGAAGCGCATTTAATTTTTACATTCCTGCCGGAAAATCTTAAATCGGGTTTACATTTGATTTAAAATTATCCTCTTTTATTATATAAGTCAATTGTTGCAGCGTTTAATCCGGCAAAAAGACTTGGACAACCTTTTTGTCGATAGTCCAATTGGTTAAGCGATACACCAATGACTTAAATATAAGCCAAAGGGCTCATCTATAAAGGGGGATTATCTATGACCGCTAAAGCGTATAAGGACATCATTAATGGCTTTGATGTTGAACACAATTCTACGTATCTGCCGCATGGTGGAAACACCTATTGCAATATCTTTGCTCAGGACGTTGCGGAAGCGTGTGGTACGCCTCTGCCTACCGGCGGATGCACTGCTATGCGGAATGCTTTGGCACACAATCAGTTTCCAAAATGGTATTCCGTGACCTTTGATCAGGCGCAGAGTCGTGCAAACGACGGCGTCCCGGGAATTGCCATTACGTATGACCACATTGCAATCATCCGGCCCAACGACGGAAGTGTCCCGGCTACCAAGGGAAAGGTTCATATTGCTCAAGCTGGCGCAACCTGCTATAACGATACGACACTCTCCTATGGCTGGAAAAGCGCTCGCTGGGACGAAATCAGATTTTACTCCTGGTATGAGGTCGGCAAGCCTTCGTACTAAGCGAGATCACTCCATGTGCGCATAGAAGCACTCCATTGATACCGTAATAGTAAATGAGCGCTCATCAGAGCGCTCATTTACTATTATTGGATAAAATTAGTAACACCCGCAGAGGTGGATCATTTAGCGGCATGAAGCTCCGCCCCCGTGATCGCCGTCTGCCTGACCGCCTCAAAATCGCACGCATAAATGCTCTCGTAGGGCTGGTACCGAACGGTCAGATAAACGGCGTTTTGCCCTGCGGGGCGCAGCTCCGCGGAGACGATGGAGGCCAGCAGACTCCGCTCGTTTGCAAACTGCCGGGCGGGCAGGTGCGCGACCCGCGCGTCTGCGTCCGCGAGGAAATTGACCCACGTCCTGCCGCCGTCGGCGGTTTGCAGCAGGATGCAGGCGCAGTCTTCATCGCTTCCCAACAGCACGCCCTCCTGACTGTTGAAGAAGAACAGGCCAGAGACCGCGGGGGAAAGCGGCGCACCCACCGCGCTCCAGGTTTTTCCGCCGTCCACGGTGCGGCGGAGCTGGCCCGCGCTGACGGCCCAGCCGTTCTCCGCGTCGATAAACGCATACGCGCCCGTCCCCTTGGGGAGCGCGTCTGTTTTCACCGTAAAGTCCCGCGCAAAATCGCCGGGCAGCGCGCCCGCAGCCTCCAGAACATTTTGATAAGCCCAATGGCCGGGCTTTAGGTCGGAAAAGGGAGACGCCGCATCCGCCGTCGTATGGGACTCGTCCCGGCCCAGCATCCGGTTGACGGCGGTGACGGCCTCCGACCGGGTGATCTCCCGGCCGGGGCGGAACAGGCCGTCAGCAGTTCCGGTCATCCAGCCCAAAATGCTGGCACTGTAAACTGCCTCCTCCGCCCAATACCCGACGGGGACGTCGGCAAAATCAGGCGCATCGCCGTATCGCCCCACGGGGGCGGCGAACTGGCAGCGGTGCAGCAGCACTGCGAACGCGGCGCGGCTGATCGGCGCGTTGGGCCGAAAGGTTCCGTCCGGGTAGCCAGTCAAAATACCGTAGCTGGCCAGGTACCCCACCGCCTGGGCGCGGGCGGTTCCCGTCACGTCGGAAAAGGGCGCTTCGTAAGCTCCACCCTTGTTATCCGCATCCAGCAGGGCGTATAGCATGTCGGCCAGCTCGCCCCGGGTCAGGGACGTGTCTGGGCGGATGTGGCCGTTTTCCACCGCGAGATAGGGGAGGTGCCGCTTTTGACTCAAAAGCGGCTGGGCATCGGGATGCGCGGGGATCAGGCAGGCTTTCAGCTTGTCGGTGGAGAGTGCTGCCGCTGCTTTTTCAAAAGATTCCAACTGCGCTCCGCCGGTATTCACCCCGCCGCCGGGGGACTTCCAGAGGAAAAACCGATCCTTGCCCATGGCGAGAATCTGATAGGGCGCGCTGTCGTAGCCTCCCGAGAAAAATCCGCTGCGGGGCGCAACGACTTCAATGGAGCCGATCAGCCCGCCCCATTTCTCACGGGACGGCGCGTGGAAAAGCTGAACGCCCGTAGTGGATTCCTCCACTACAACCTCTCGGGCGGAGAGGCCGGGAACCGTCATGGAAAAGCCCAGGGCCGCGCTCTCAAAGTGAAAAGGTTCGTCCGCGGCCGCGGGGACGCAGGTCAAAGCCAGCAGGCAGGCGATCAGAAAACAGGGGAGCCGTTTCATGTGCATTCCTTCCTTCCTCATATCTGCGGATGTCGAACTGTAACTAAAATCGATTCAAAAAATGTTTACAAAAAGCCCGAAGAAAACTCTCTTGCTAAAGAACATATTGACGCAGGGGGTACTTAAATCTTATGGAGACACTGGGTAAAGTAATCAATATTTTGTTTGGAGATGATAATAACAGAATGCTCCACGCACTGATCATTCTTGTCGTACTCGATTACATAACAGGAGTGTGTGTCGCAATTCTAGAGCGCAGACTTTCTAGTGAAATTGGAGCAAAAGGAATTGCTGGGAAAGTCATGATTTTCGTTTTGGTTGCATTGAGCAATGTTGCGGATACCTACTTTCTTTTAGACGGAAATGCATTGGAAACAGTTACAGTCATTTTCTACTGTGCAAATGAATCTATCAGTATTGTAGAAAATGCAGGGAAAATGGGCATTCCACTTCCTCAAAAATTACTATCGGTTCTAGAAAAACTAAAAGACAAAAATGGCTAGATCATGTAATTATTAGATGCTTACGTAATTTATCGATTGCCCTTTTCTTAATTTGGTTTACGTTCTGTCGGCTGACGCCGACCTGAGCAGCGATGTCAGTAGCTGAAAGTCCAGTTTCATAAATGGCCAACAAAATCTGATACTCCTTTTTTGTGAGCGCTTTTTTCGGTACTGATTCTGCTATGGGAATTATATCCCAGTATGCGGTCTTTTGGTCTATTTCCTTTTTTTGCGCAGGGGAAAGGTCTTCAGTCGCAATACAGGACACGCTGTGATCTATTAAGTTGTTTAGCCGATGTAAGTAATGCCTGCGACAGGATAAGACAATGTAATTTACAATTGCTCCGTCACTCGAATTATTCAACTTCTTAAAATCACAAGTTACAATTAGTTCTATAAAGTCGGCCATTAAATCATCTTTTGCATCCTCATAGCCAAGTTTTTTCCCGTATTTGGAAAATAAGCCCTGAAAACGATTAATTAATGCAAGAAACTCACTCTCATTTCCGCTCTGCGCTTCAAGAATTTGATCAATAAGCATATCCCTGCTCCTTTACTCGTTTCGAGTAAAGGAGCAGAGTCATACACCAGATGTAAACTCGCCTTTGAAAATATACACGTCTTTCCTTATAAAGGAAACACCAATCTTTGGAAATTGCAACTAAATAGTATAAAGATCGATTCTTTTTGCTTTATGCCTGAGTGACGCATACCTCTCCAAAATAATTTTTTACATTAGCGGCGTTCTATTTTATAAGACAATAAACAGTAAAAAATGCAACAAAAAGATGGACTCCTTCAGAATCAAAGGAGTCCATCTTTTTTGCGGCCGGTCTTCTGTATGAGGTTAAATGCTGTTTTCCGTGCTCGGGTTAAAGCCATACGGACGCTCTCTGGCTGAATCTGCAGTTCAGCGGCAATTTGAGTGGCCTTTAAATCTAATATGTATCTTGCTTCCAACAAATAGCGGGTTTTAACATCCAATAGTGACCAAATTGAAGATAGCATTTCTATTTCATCCTCACGGATGATTTTGGCATCCATAGCTTGACGGTCATCTTCTTCGGAGATATCTGCGATACAATCATCAAAATTAATTGCGCTATGCCGCTTTCTGTATCTCAACTCATTGTATGCGGAGTTCCTGCATGTCACAATGATGTAATCTGCCAAATGCTGCTGATCAAGAGTCTTCAATAATCCGATCTTATCAATCAGTTTTTCGCAAGCAATTTGAACAACATCGTCTTCCAACCATTGATCTTCTGTAATTTTTCTAATCGTATAATGCATCAGTCCTTGATATTGAAAATAAAGGCTTGTCATATATTCCCGGTCACCCTCATCTTCAATAGCCAGTATACAACATGGAATCATTTCTTACCCTTCTCGTTATATTGACGCATAATTGCAGCCATTTTCATGTCCTGCACGATTTCTGAAAGCATCCGACGATGCTCCATGTCCAAGCATTTGAAGTCTGCAACAAAATCACCCAACGTGCGGCCAGCGGCAATGTCTTCGTTTAACACAGACGGAGAAAGGTTGCATGCACTCCGGCCGAGCAGATAATCAACCGTAACGTTAAAGTAATCAGCCAACTTTATAACCTTGTCGACCGCGGGAATATAATTATTTTTCTCGTAATTGGATATTGTCCCATTGGTCACAAAAATAATATTTCCGAGTTCTTGCTGTGTTAGATTATGATCTTTTCGCAATTCTGATAGCATATCGCCAAATTGTGCCATAATTCACACTCCGAGTCTCAATAATTAGTTATTATAATTTATTGAGAAGCAAAAATTTGAAATTGATAAAAATTCAAGATATTTTGTGTAATTTGTGGTAGAATTATTGCAATACAATAGTTTTATATTGGGATAAAAGGATTTTTCCAAATAAACATAATTTTTTACTGTTGCATGTTGCGCACAGATTTGTCTCTTGATAAAATAGAAAGGTAGGAGCCCAGCATATGGTTACAATCGTATATGCGATCCGCCAGGAGCCGGATGGCAAGCAGTTTATATTGGATATGTACGAAAAATACAATAGTGTCATGGCATCAACTGCCAGGAAATATATAGCAAGCCCAAATGATGTCGAGGATATCGTGCAGGAAAGCCTGATCAAACTCATGAAAAAAGTTGGAACATTGCAGTCGATGGAATGTTGCACACTGACCGCTTATATTGTCGCTACAGTTAGAAATACGGCCATCAATCGTCTCAAGTCAATGGCTGCGGAGAAAAAATACTCTGTGGATATTGAGAATTTGGACTTTGCAGGTACGCCGTTTGAAACCCAGACGTTGGATGACGTGCTCATTTGCGCAGAACGCAAGGACTTCCTCTCAAAAATCTGGCCTGATTTGCCACAGGAGGATCAAATGCTCTTAAGCGGAAAATACATTCTCGGATATACGGATCAGGAACTTGCAAATCTCTTGGGATGCAGAAAAGGGAGCATTCGCATGAAATTAACTCGTGCTCGCCGACGTGCGTTATTACGATTATCCGAAAGGGGCGTAATCAATGACAAGACGTGAACTGTTGGAAGAACAATATGAAGATGCATTATTTGCGCTTTTAATGGACGATGTCGCGATTTCAGAGGGACAGAAAGCAATCGAAGAAAACGAGCGTCTTAAATCCGATCCAAGTGCAGCAGTTTCTTTGTCCGCCCAGCAAAAATGTATTCAGACAATCAATCAATATTTTTGGAAGAAAAACGTCCGTTCCGCTTGTCATGTAACAGGGAAAATCATCAACAGAGTTGCTCTTGTAGCTTTAATTGGAATGCTTTTGGTGTCAACCGCTTTTGCGTTCTCACCGACATTCCGAGTAAATGCGCTGAATTTAATGATTGAAACTTTAGGTGATCGAACAAATTTCCAGTTCAGCGATGGAGACTCCGCTGTTTTGCCATCTATAAATTTAAATTGGATTCCAGAGGGATTTGAACTAACCGATCAAAACACCGACAGCACTGTGGAATGGGTTCAGTATATGAATTCAAAGCAGGATATGTTTGATATCATGCTCATGGAAGGAACCGGGAGTATCGCAAGCTTTGATACTGAAAATGCGGACGTTAGCGACTTAACAATAGGGCAGCAACAGGCAACAATGATTGAAAAAAAGGATACCAAGCAAATAGTGTGGGGCGATCAGGAGCGCAATGTTTTTGTGCAGATTCGTGGATGCAATATTACAACGGATACTTTGATTAAAATAGCTGAAAACTTAATACTGGAATAAAGTGTTGCACTTTACTTTGCGCGGTGTCTCCTGATTAAGAGCTAAAAGCTCAAATAAAATTCGGAGGTATCCAAAATGAAAAAAGCAATTGTCCGCATCTCTGCCCTTATCTTTGCCCTATGCTGTTTAGTGACTACGTCCGCTTTCGCTGTTTCTTCCACTTCAGTTGACACAATACAACTCAGGTATACCGGCATTGACAGCGTATCTCCATATTTGACTATTTCTTCAAAAGGTTATGCAACATGCAATGTGGTTGTTCAACCATCCAACGGCTATAGTGTGGATGTGACTTTGGAATTACAGCAAGATGGCACAAGCATCAAAAGCTGGAGCGGCTCTGCCACATACCCGAAAACGCTCTCGTTGGGAGATAGCCTGTTTGTAGTAAAAGGACATAGCTATCAGGTTGTGGCAAACGCTGTGATCAAAAACTCATCTGGCCGGGTTGTCAGTTCTCCTACTTCAAGCTCGAAAATTGTGAGCTATTAAGGAGTTTCACTGGAGAGTATGCCCCGTTACAACATAGCAATTTATTAGAAAGGTTCCCGAGAAGGATATTCTTCTCGGGAACCTTTTTATTTTTGTGCTTGCAACAAATTTATAAATGCAATCTGCTCTGAGCGTTTCCATCAAATTCTGTGGACAGCTCTACTCTGTGCAACTTGCATGAATGCACGGTGTCCGGTTTGCTCATTACGCTGAATTATCATAATCTTTTAAATTGTTTTCTCAAACCGGAAATGACCCTTCCGGTTAAACCTGTACACTCCAACGCACAGAGCAGAGATAGGGAGTGGACATGGATGACTACTTTAGAAAGACGAACAGCAATTTTGAAGCACCTCTGCCGGAATCGTTTTGACACGGCCGCCAATCTGTCGGTCATGTTCAACGTTTCCGAACGTACAATCCGCAGTGATGTAGTTTTTCTCTCCTGTTCTTACCCGATCCAAACAATCCGCGGTCATGGCGGTGGAATCCAACTTGCTGATGGATTCTATGTTGACCGGAACGCCCTAAACGCAAAACAGTATGCGCTGTTGAAAAAGCTGTTACTGAGGCTCCAGGGTGAGGATTATGTGGTCATGGTCAGTATTATCTCTCAATTTGCTCCGTACCGAGGGTGCTGAACCAGCGCTTTCGATCGCACCTTGAAAATTCCATATCGGGTGATTTACATACGTTAGCTGATGGCGCCCGAAATGGGCAAAGCGACAGCGGAGGATGCGCCAAGACCACCTGCGTGGGCTGTGAGAGAGCCTGCGTCAAAGACGGCAAAAGGTGCAAAGCGGAACCCATCCGTCCGCAGAGCAGGCGTGGCAGCCTGCTCTTGCCAGAACCCCATCAGCCTATCATGATACTCCTGCCTACGGGCAGCTCGGAGAGATCCTCGGAGGGGTGAGATTCCCGTGATGTGCGCCAGCACAGTGTAAGTGACCGCCTTAGCTCGGGGAGTAGCGACGAATTGAGCTATACAATGTTGAAATCTGACTTGATGTCAGAACCTACGGAGATCACTTGTCATGTTTTCATAATGCAAATGACCCCAATCATTGACAAGTGGTCTCCGCCTTTGTGATATCAATTCAAATAATGGATAGGAGAGAGAATAAAATGAAGAATCAGAACAATGCGATTGATTACTATGGGGCAATGCAGCTTCTGCGCCAACTCCTGCAAAGAAGAAGCTGCACGAAAAAAGAAGCTGCAAAAATAGCGGACCGTCTTGCCGTTCAGTACAGTGTAGATTTCTTTATTTCTCTGTAATTTCTGCTTGCTTTTCATAGCTATTCTTCAAAAAACATGGTATTGTGTGTTGCTAAAGAGGAGGTGGTCAGCATGGCAGAACGGAAAACAGAGGGAAGCATGGCACTGAGTCCGAAGGAAAATCGGGTCATTGTCATCAATCCAATTGAAAAAGCCGAATCCGCTCTGCTGCGCGTTGCCGCCTACTGCCGAGTCAGCTCAGATTCCACCAACCAAATGAATTCTTTCGCTGCGCAGAACACCTACTATACGACACTGATCTCCAGCAACAAAGACTGGGATATGGTTGACCTGTACGCCGACGCCGGCATCACTGGCACCTCAGCGGCAAAGCGTCCAGAGTTCCAACGCCTGATCGCGGACTGCAAAAAGGGGAAGATTGACCGCATTCTCGTAAAGTCTATCTCAAGATTTGCTCGAAACACAAAAGAATGCCTTGAATTTACCCGTGAGCTGAAATCCATCGGTGTGGGCGTCTGCTTTGAGGAACAGAACATTGACACCTCCAGAGTGTCAGGAGAAATGCTGACTGCCATCTTTGCTGCCTTGGCGCAAAAGGAGGGCGAGTCCATTTCAAAAAATCTTCGCTGGAGCTACCAAAAGCGAATGAGAAATGGGGAGTTTAACACCTATCATGCACCTTATGGATTTGAATACTGTGACGGAAAGCTGCGGGTTCAACCCAACGAAGCAAGCACTGTGCGGTACATCTACGAACAATATCTAAGCGGACAATCGCCACGACATATTGCACTTAATTTAAATACCTCATCTGCTGGGATAAAAAAGTGGACGAGGGAACTGGTAGAGTACATTTTGAAAAACGAACGATACTGCGGGAATGCGCTTCTTCAAAAACGCTATACCACTGACACACTTCCATATCAGAAAAAGAGAAATTATGGGCAGCGTGAAATGCATTACGTTTGCGGTGCTAATGAAGCAATCATCACAGAAGCTAAATTCGAGGCAGCTCAAGATCTGAGAAAGCGCAGGTATATTCATCAGAAAAATACAGAGAATTGCCTCTCACATATAATATGGTGTGAAGAATGCGGGGCGGCATACAGACAGAAAACTGTAAATGGGATTCGGTACTGGGTGTGCAGGACGCATGAGGAGAGTATCAAAAACTGCAGCATTACCCCAGTGCCAGAGACGGAGATTCAAACAGCCTTCAATAGGCTATACTTCAATCTGAAAAATTCTGAATCTGAAGTGCTGAGCCATCTCATGAAAAATCTCCAGTCTATCCGCTATAACCGTCTGCTCTGGAGCATGGACATCATTTCCCTCAACAAACAAATATCGGATCTTACCAGTCAGAATCAACTGTTGGCCGAGCTGCAAAAGCAGGGCCTTGTTGATTCTGATATTTTTATATCCCAATCCAATCAGCTTGCCCAGCAGCTCCGCACAGCAAAACAGGAAAAGGAACGGATCATTGCACTGGATGACGATGATACCATCGCCCAGATCCAGGAGCTGATGGATATCATCGAGCATGGCCCAGACTTCCTAACGGAGTTTGATGAAGAACTGTTCGGCGATCTTGTGGAACGCATCATCGTGGAAAGTAACGAAAGTCTGCGATTCCGACTGAAGAACGGGCTGGAGCTGCGAGAATCAATCGAGAGGACGGTGCGATAATGCCTAGTAATCGGAAATTACCGTTCGGGTACTGCCTGAGAAACGGTGAAATTATCCTTCAAAAACAGGAGATAGAGTGTGTCAGCCTGATCTTCTGTCAGTATGCCGCAGGCGCGTCCTATCAGGAGCTGGTCAAGCGTCTGAACGCAGGCGGCATTCCCTATGATGCGGGAAAACCGTGGAACATCAACATGGTCGCAAGGATCATCGGAAACACTGTTTACATCGGCGAAAAGGGCTATCCTGCCATCGTTCCTGCCGACCTATTCCGCGCTGCGCAGGAGGCACGGTCACAGCGGACATCCCCACAGACCATCACGCCGCTACAAAAGGCGCTGCGCAGGCTGTGTAGAGGGCTTCCCCCAGAGGGCTTTGCCAAGCAGGTGATTACCATTTTAAATGACCTCACGGAGAATCCATCGCAAATTAAGATGCCGGTACAGGAAACTGCGGAGTCGATCGAGATTCGCACCCTCCAAAACAAATTAGAGGAACTACTCAACCAGCAGCCGCTGGATGAGCAACAGGCAAAGGAAACGGCCATGGCGCTTGCCGCCGCACAGTACGATGCAATCGGAAACGCCGCATATGAAACGGAACGGCTTCGACGCATATTTGCTGACGCAAAAAGCACGCCTGTACCGGATGCGGAACTTCTTCGGATGTCGGTTCAGTCCATTACCCGCATGCCCGATGACGGAATTGCACTCACCTTAAAAAACGGACAAATCATAGAAAGGAATCCTGCACCATGAACGATATTGCGCCAAAGATTATTACCATCCCTGCAAAAAACAAGGACGAGTTGGCGCAGGAGCGCCAGCGCCAGCTGCGGGTGGCCGCCTACTGCCGGGTGTCTACCGATGATGCCGAGCAGCTTACCAGCTATAACGCCCAGAAAGCCTACTACACCGAAAAGATCATGACGAACCCCGGCTGGACTATGGCAGGTATTTTTGCTGACGAAGGCATCACCGGTACGTCGGATCGCAAGCGCGACCAATTCATGGAGATGATCCGTCAGTGCAAGAAAAAGAAGATTGACATTATTCTTGTCAAGTCCATCTCCCGCTTTGCCAGAAACACAGTAGACTGCCTAAAATACACCCGCGCGCTGCGAGCACTGGGAATCTCCGTCCAGTTTGAAAAGGAAAACATCAACTCTCTGGATTCCGACAGTGAATTCTTCATAACGCTATACGGCGCTTTTGCCCAGTCCGAAAGCGAATCCATCAGTGCCAATGTCCGCTGGGGCAAAAGACAGGCCATGCGAGAGGGCAAGGCTATTATTCAGTACAAGTGGCTATATGCCTATCGCCGAGGAGAAGATGACCTGCCAGAAATCATTCCAGAACAGGCGGAGTTCGTTCGTCTGATGTATCAGCGGTTTCTTGCAGGTGACAGCCTGCGGCAAATTAAGGAGGAACTGGAACGGCTACAAGCTCCCGCTCTCTCCGGTACGAACATCTGGGCACTTTCCGCCATCCGCAGCATTCTGACCAACGAAAAATACTGCGGCGATGTGCTCATGCAAAAGAGCTTTATTACCGACTGCATCAGCAAGAAAGCTATTAAAAATATTGGGCAGCTTCCCATGTATCTGGTGCAAAACCACCATGAGGGCATTGTGGACCGTAAGACCTTCGATGCTGTGCAGGCGGAGTTCGCTCGACGCAATGCGAAGAAGGGCGCGACGCAGAAAACCGCTCCTACCGGCACGGGCAAATACAGCAGTAAATTTGCGCTGACAGAGCGCCTAATCTGTGGCGAGTGCGGCACACCCTACCGCCGCTGCACGTGGATGCAGAAAGGGAAAAAGCGCATTGTCTGGCGCTGCATCAACCGATTGGACTATGGAAAGAAATACTGTCACGACTCTCCTACACTTGATGAAACGCCCCTCCAGCAGGCAATCCTGCGGGCAATCAACTCTAAAATGAGCGATAAAGATTCCATTGTCTGCCAACTCTCTGCTGCGGCTGCGTTTGAAATAGCGCCGAACAACCACTCAACGCTCAGCCTATCAGAGATTGAGCAACGGTTGGAATCGCTGGGCAGTACCTTTCAACGGCTGATGCAAAAAGCGGGCGACCCATCGGGCGTGAGAGAATACGAAGAAAAGTTCCGAGCGGTTGCTACGGAGATGAGCGAGCTGAAAGCACAGAAAGCAGCCCTGCAGGCGCAGTTAACCCAGAATGCCCAAGCCGTTGAACGAATAGGAATGTTTACGGAATCGCTGCAGAGCCTGTCTCCACACTTGACAGCGTGGGACGAGAGCACTATCCGCCAGCTGGTGAACACAGTGCGCGTCCTCTCGGAGGATAAAATTCTGGTGACTCTGAAAGGCGGTATGAAGGTCGAACAGGCAATTTAATGTCAAAGCAGAGAAATGCGCAGATATTATCTGCATGTTTCTCTGCTTTGATTACTAGGGACACTACGCCAGAAAGGAATCCACATTTGATGCACACAGGGAAATTGCTCTCGACAAAGTTAGTACACCATGCTATTCTGAAGCAAAGTAATTACTTGCGGAACAGTCGATGATAGTATTTGATACTGGAGAAAAGGTGGTGACACCATGAAGAAAGAATATAAAGACACGATTCAGGCGAAGGGAACAGAAATTGCCGTGCTTTCGAGTGGCGATGCAAACGACTATCTCTCGCTTACCGATATTGCACGCTATAAGAGCGATGACCCTGCTGCAACTATTCAAAATTGGATGCGGAACCGTGATGTGATCGAGTTTTTGGGGCTTTGGGAAACTCTCAATAATGCAGAGTTTAAACCCCTCGAATTCGAGGGGTTTAAGAACCATGCCGGATCCAATGCGTTTACGATGTCTCCGAAGAAATGGTGTGAGGCCACCAACGCAGTTGGAATTTTTTCCAAAGCCGGGAGATCCGGCGGAACTTTTGCCCATAAAGATATTGCGTTTGAGTTTGCCTCTTGGATCTCTGCCGAGTTTAAGTTATACATGATCAAAGACTACCAACGGCTCAAATCTGATGAAAACAGCAGACTTGCCCTTGGTTGGAATCTCAACCGAACCTTGGCGAAGATCAACTATCGTATACATACCGATGCAATTAAGGATGTTCTGATTCCGCCAGAGCTTTCACCGCAGCGTCAAGGCGTTACTTATGCCAGCGAGGCAGATGTGCTGAACGTGGCGCTGTTCGGAATGACTGCAAAGGAATGGCGTGACCAACATCCTGCTGCCGTAGGAAATATCCGCGATGCCGCTACCTTACAGCAGTTGATTGTGCTTTCCAATTTGGAGAGCATCAATGCGGAATTGATTCGTCAGGGCTTACCGCAGGCGGAACGATTGGTTCGCCTGAATTCAAGTGCCAAGCAGATGATGCACTCCCTTCTTGGCGATACTCGTGTCGACGAACTCAAAAAGCTGGGGCAATGAGCCTTGGACGGGCATGGGAACTGCCGGATGATTAAAAAAGCAGGAGGGATTGCGCAATGGCAACGCAGCCAATTTATCAGTTTTATGCCTGCTTACGGGATTACGAGCCCAGAATCTGGCGGCGGTTTCAGGTGGCGGGAAATATTACGTTTGCCCGATTGGGCTATATTGTGATGACATTGTTTGAGATGAAAGCACAGCATCTGTTCTGCATTACCTATCCCCTTGCAGAAAATGTTCTGCCAGAGAAGGATCAAAATAACCCAGAAGAGTTGAAGATTGTACACGATATGGGTGATGTCCGCCGTTTCGAGGTGATCGACAGCGAATCGTTTCCAGGAGAGGAGCATGAATCCGTTTTTGATGCCACCACTATGACCGTGCGTCGGTTTACCAATAAACCTGGAATGCTTCTGAATTTTGAATATGATTATGGCGACGGATGGGAAGTTGCGCTGACGCTTGAAAATATCATTTGGGATCAAGACCTTCCGGGCAAACTTCTACCAAGGGTTTTAGAGGGATATGGCTACGGAATTATCGAAGATTGCGGTTGCCCTGCCGGATTAAAGAATTTGGAGCAGGCATTCCAGCAGAAGTCCGGTACCGACTATGAATCACTGTCCAAGTGGCTCGGGTGCAATGATCTCGATTTATCTACCTTTGATTTGGAAGATATGAATTTCCGCCTCAAGAAAATTCCACGCATCTACAGAGACTTATATGAATATGACTACGCACCGACGAAACAATCGCTCAATCTGTTGGACAGAAACTATAAGCGATGATTTTTCGGCGAGAATAGTTCAAAGCAGAGAAAAGCACGGCCGCAGACCGTGCTTTTCTCTGCTTTGACATACAGGCGCACAGCGCCAGAAAGGAGTTCGCATGAATATCCGCAAACCCATTGATTACACGTCTTTGTTTCGAGAGCTGGACGTACTGATTTTGCAAAAATTCCCCCAGATGCGGCTGTATCAGGGAATCGGAAAGCTCGTCAGTGATCGCCGCGAAAAGGGTGCGGCTGTCGCGGCTGCTGAATATCTGCAACGGACGTATCCCAATACGCCCGGATTCTCACCACGCAGTGTGCGTAGAATGCGGGATTTTTACCGCACCTATCAATCCAATTCTGCGCTCATGAAAGAAGCTCTACGGCTCGGCTGGTCACAAAATATTGTCATTCTGGAGAACTGCCCCACGGATGCCATGCGGGCGCAATATCCCGCAGGGCCAGAACATACGGTTGGTCAAAATCCAAACTGCTGGCGGAAATTACCGGGTGCAAAGATGGTGGCAATCCTCTCGACAAGAACATTTGTTCGTGCTATACTAAGGGCAAAAACAACGGTACGGAGGAAGCCCATGAAGAAAATTCTGTTTATTTGCCACGGCAATATTTGCCGGAGTCCTATGGCGGAATTTGTCATGAAGGATTTGGTGGAAAAAGCGGGACTCAGCCATCAATTCGAGATTGCCTCTGCCGCAACCAGCCAAGAGGAGCTGGGCAATCCAGTCTATCCTCCGGCTCGGAAAAAGCTGGCGGAGCATGGAATTTCCTGCAAGGGGAAGACAGCGCGACAGTTGACCAATGGGGACTACGACGCCTACGATTTGCTGATCTATATGGACGAGGAAAACCGTCGCGGTATTTACCAAATCTGCGGGGGCGACTATGCCGACAAGGTGCGCCGCCTACTGGATTTTACCGCTCATCCGCGTGATGTAGCAGACCCGTGGTACACCGGCGATTTCGACGCCACATGGCGTGATGTTGAGGAAGGATGCCGGGCGTTGCTGGAACAGATGAGAAAGCCATGAATGAAAACCGAACCTATATCGCCATTGATTTAAAATCGTTTTACGCCTCCATAGAATGCCGGGAACGTGGGTTAGACCCCATGACCACCAACCTTGTGGTGGCCGACGCCTCCCGGACAGAAAAGACGATTTGCCTTGCGGTGTCCCCTTCGCTGAAAGCCTATGGCATTCCCGGCCGTGCGCGGCTGTTTGAGGTGGTGCAGAAGGTGGCGGAGGTAAATGCACGGCGAAAGAGGTGTGCGCCAGGACGCACCTTTTCCGGCAGCTCCAGCCACGATCCCGACGTTCGTGGCAATCCGGCGCTGGCGTTGGACTATCTCATTGCACCGCCGCAGATGGCGCTTTATATGAAGCGCAGCACGGAAATCTATAATATCTACCTGAAATACATCGCCCCGGAGGATATCCACGTCTACTCCATTGACGAGGTATTTATGGATGTGACAGACTATCTGGCCACCTATCGCATGACCGCCCGCGAGCTGGTGATGACCATTATTCAGGATGTGCTTCACACGACCGGCATCACCGCCACGGCCGGCATCGGAACGAACCTCTATCTCAGCAAAATCGCTATGGATATTCAGGCCAAGCACATTCCTGCCGATAAAAACAGCGTCCGTATCGCAGAGCTGGATGAGATGTCCTACCGGCGTCTTCTCTGGGATCACCGGCCTTTGACGGATTTCTGGCGGGTGGGGCGTGGCTATGTAAAACGGCTGGAGAGCAAAGGCCTGTACACCATGGGCGACATTGCGCGCTGCTCCGTCGGCAAGGCAACTGATTTTTATAATGAGGAAACGCTCTACAAGCTATTTGGGATAAATGCGGAGCTGCTGATTGACCATGCGTGGGGCTGGGAGCCCTGCACCATTAAGGACATTAAGGCATATAAGCCAGCGAGCAACAGCATTGGTTCCGGGCAGGTACTGCAATGCCCCTATTCCTTTGAAAAGGCAAAGCTGATTGTCCGGGAAATGGCTGAATTGCTGGTGCTGGATCTGGTGGAGAAGGAATTGGTCACGGACCAGATGACCCTGATGGTCGGCTATGATATTGATAATCTGAGTGACCCGGAAATCAGAAAAGCCTACCATGGTGAAATCACCACTGACCGCTATGGCCGCAGCGTACCCAAGCACGCCCACGGGAGTGCCAATCTGGAGCGACAGTCGTCCTCCACGAAACTGATTGTCGGCGCTGTCATGGAACTCTTTGACCGCATTGTCAATCCAAAGCTACTCGTCAGGCGGGTGAATCTCACAGCGAATCATGTAGTCAGTGAAGCGGATGCCAGGCAGGCAGCATTTCAGCAGTTGGACTTGTTCTCTAATCAGGCTAAGATTGCAGATGAAACCGCCGCATTGGAACGGGAAAAGCGAATCCAGCAGGCGGTGGTTTCCATCAAAAAGAAGTATGGTAAGAACGCGGTCTTAAAGGGCATGAATCTCGAAGAAGGGGCCACGACCATCGAGCGAAACCGTCAGATCGGAGGGCATAAGGCGTGACGAACAAATATGATGACATCATTCATCTACCACACCATGTGTCCGAAACGCATCCACGGATGCCTGTTTCGGACAGAGCAGCGCAGTTTGCTCCCTTTGCCGCGCTGATCGGCTATGACGCTGCGGTCAAGGAAACTGCACGGTTGACGAACCAGCGCATTGAGCTGAGTGAGGAGGAGAAAGCTGCGCTGGATGCGCAGCTACGCTTTGCGGCAGAACGTATCGGCGACGGTTCGGAGGTGACAATTACCTATTTTCAGCCGGATGGAAAGAAAAGCGGCGGTGCCTACGTGGACGTCACTGGTCGCATCAAAAAGATAGATGACGTTAATCGACAAATCATCATGCGCGACGATACGAACATTTCCATAGACGAAATCATTCAATTACGAGAAAAGGATTCAGTTTATCATTGTTCTCATAGAAGCATTTAGAAATTTTTTTAAATGCTAACTTGATAACAGCGGAGCTTTTCGGAGGGCTTATGGGCAACAAATATAGACACCTTCAACTGATAGACAGGCTTGAAATTAAGAAACAACTGGATAATAACATTTCAGTGATACAGATTGCTAAAAATCTTGGTTATACCAAAAATGCAATCTATAGCGAAATCAAACGCGGTTCAGTTGATGGGAACTACGAACCAAATAACGCAGAAGCAATTGCAAAAGGAAACACAGAAAATAAGGGTGCCCCCTCTTTACTTGAACGCAATCCGTTTTTGGCAAGTCACATAGCAAAAATGATTCTTTCTGATGGGATGTCTGTTCCAGAGATCGCAAATTACCTGTCTACACATGACGAGCCCAATATTTCGACAATATCACGCAATACGATTTACGGGTATATCGATAAAAGACTGATACCCGGAGTATCGAAAGAATCCCTCCGAACAGATAACGTGAAGATGTTTTCGGGCAATATGCTGTGTGTTCCCAAGTGGGCTTGCCAAAAGTACGGATTCAAAAACGGGGACATATTTTCAATCAATTTTTCTGCAGATGGGGAAATAATTTTCAAGAAAAAACGATAATTGCAACAAGCAGCCAAACCGGTTCAATATGATGTGCTCTGTGAATTTATTCCCGGCTTGTGAAATTGACGACTCTATACTATAATTAATGTAGCATGAGTTGGAGGCGCGGGGAGATATGTCTCGCTTGCCCTTATTATTCAATGCGGTGTTGTGTAAAATTCATCTACCCAATTAGCTGCATACCATAATAATGTCCAACAGCAAATACGCAAATACGAGCAATCCGACTCGTTTATCTATTACAACATTTGGCGAAAAGGTGGAAACGCATAAGATGCTGACTTCAATTGAAATTTGCGCTGGAGCCGGAGGGCAAGCCCTGGGTCTTGAGAACGCAGGCTTTCATCATGTGACACTGGTTGAATATGAGAAAGAGTATTGTGAGTGCCTAAAAACCAACAGACCACAGTGGAATGTGGTTTGTGGCGATGTTAGAGATTTTAAGGGGACTCCATACACGGGGGAGATTGATTTGCTTTCTGGGGGAGTACCGTGTCCACCATTTAGTATAGCAGGAAAGCAACTAGGAGCAGACGATGAGAGAGATTTATTTCCCCAGATGCTGCGTTTGGTAAAAGAAATCAATCCACGTGCAGTTATGATTGAAAATGTCCGTGGATTACTTAGCGCCACTTTTGATGATTATAGAAAGAAAATTCTAAACAGGCTTGGCCGTTTAGGCTATAGTACGCATATACAACTGCTCAATGCATCGGACTATGGGGTGCCACAACTACGGCCACGTGTGATTATTGTAGGCATTCGAAAAGATATTAAGGATACTTTTAATTATCCAGTAGCGTTGCCGGACAAGACTCCAACTGTTGGTGAAACTTTATATGATCTGATTGCTGCCAACGGATGGGATGGAGCCGATGCGTGGCGTGAAAGCGCAAACAGAATTGCACCTACCATTGTTGGTGGAAGCAAAAAACACGGGGGGCCCGACCTCGGGCCAACTCGAGCTAGAATGGCCTGGGCTGATCTTGGCGTGGATGGTAAAGGCATTGCAAATGAAGCACCGCAAGTTGATTTTGAGGGCGTGCCTAGATTAACTCCGCGTATGATAGCAAGAATTCAAGGATTTCCCGATCAATGGGATTTTGGAAGAAGAAAGACTGTGGCGTGCCGGATGATTGGAAATGCCTTCCCACCCCCGGTTGCAGAAGCGGTTGGAATTGAGATTAGAAAGGTGCTAGAACAAGATGGATGCATTGATAGCTGAAGCTCGCAAAGAGTATCATCAGGCATTGCTTTCAAATGGAATCTTAACAGTAGATGCAAAGGGAATTCCTAGCAATGCAGATAGTTCTTCAAAACTCTCTATTCGCATTGCGCAGGGAATTGCGCAGCGCCTCATGGCCGAAACACATGATAAGGCGGTTGGTCAAACATCTGGAGCTAAATTTGAACAGGTTAATATGCAGTTCCTTATGGATACGTTTCCGAAGCTTCAGAATTTGCGTCCCGGAAGATGGCATGTGGTGAAACTTGGAAACCGCAATGCAATTAAGACGAGCAGCTTTGCACAATATGAGCATCTTGAGTATTTAAGTAGGTTAACGGAAACCGATGCTAAACTAGCTGCAAGCATGGGCAACGATTATATGGTTGCTCCTGATGTCGTAGTATATCGTGAAACCGTTTCCGATGATGAAATCAACACTCCGGTTGTCTTTGTGGATGAGACGGTGGGAATGCTGGCAGATATCCGCAGCAGAAATGGTGGTCTGCCTATTTTGCATGCTTCTGTCTCCGCAAAGTGGACTATGCGTAGCGACCGAGCCCAAAACAGCAGAACTGAAGCACTTGGACTGATTCGGAATCGAAAGGGACGCCTGCCTCATATCGTCGTTGTAACTGGTGAGCCCATGCCGGGGCGACTAGCCTCTCTTGCCTTGGGTACAGGAGATATTGACTGTGTATACCATTTTGCACTATATGAATTGGTAGAGGCAGTGCGGGCAAGTGGAGCGGAAGACTCTATAGAAATGCTAAACCTCTTGATTGAGGGAAAGAGATTAAAGGATATCAGCGATTTACCGTTAGATTTGACAGTCTAAATTGTCCTTATTTTCAATTGTCGAATCTTGTCAGATTTCTTGGGGTTGTGTAATTTCCTGTTTATGGTATAATCAAATTACGGCAGGCCGTTGGCCTGTATTGTTCATGACCAAACGAAGCCGTATGGAGGAATCTCCATGCGGCTTCGGTGCTTTATATGCACAGGCGGGCCGATTAGGAGGAAAACTATCTTGAAAGATTATCGAGAAAAGGAAATTAAATATTTATATATTTGTTATATGCTACTTTTCCTGTATTGGTCTACCAATGCCTTTTCGGTACTAGCACAAAGCATTGCCGAAGGCTGGGATAGACTTTTTTCCATTGTGGATGTAGTTGCAATAGCTAGTATTGTATCATTGCTTTCTTTTGTTCTGGATTCAATTATTAGTAGCAATACGAAGGACAAATTAGTTGGCTTGCTATTTATTCCACGGGCGGGTGCTACATTTTTTTCTAGACTTACAAAAGGTGAGGTCGTAGATGACCGTTTTTTGAAGGAAGAAGCAGAAGCACGGTATGCTGAGATTATTACAGCGTTGCCAAAAAATAAGAAAGAAAAGCTAATCTTTGAAAACGCTCAGTGGTATAAGATTTATATGAAATACCAAGAAAAAGGTTCCGTGGCTCAAGCTCAGAAGGATTACCTTCTATGTAGGGATTTGTTTGTTGACACCATTGCATTTATGGTCATGTATTTACTATCGGTTGTTGTTTTTGGTAACATAGTACGATTTTCAACTGATTTTTTAGTTTCTATGTTGACTGTTGCTACATTAACAAACATAGCAACACACAAAAAGATGAATCGGTTTGTAAATAATGTAATTGCGATAGACATTGCATTGCCAAAGCAATAAAATTGAACGTATGTAAAGGGGGGAAAGCACATGAACTATGAGTTGGAGTTTGTTGGAATTAATGAGGACTCTTGTGATGCAGATGCCATATGTATGCGTTTCTTTGATACAGAGCAAAACCGATACATAGTTGGAGTCTATGATGGAGGAATACAAAAATATGGAGACGCGCTTGTTGCCCATTTAAAAAAATATTACTTTGCAGACACAGAAAACCCAATCATTGATTTTGTCATCTGCTCGCACTCGGATCAAGACCATGCTTCGGGTCTTGCTGTATTGTTTGATAATTTTAGTATATCTGCTCTAATTATCAACAGGCCATGGCTCTACATTGATGATATTTGGGATAGTGTATCAGATGGTAGAATAACTAAGTCAAGCCTTGAGACGAGACTAAAAGAAGCATATCCATACGTGAAGACCCTTGAAGAAAAAGCAGTCGAGGCTGGCACCCCGATATATGAGGGATTTCAAGGCACAACAATATATAAATATTTAAGAATACTGTCTCCAACAAAAGAGTTTTATACAAAACTTTTAATTGAATCAAACAAGACACCGCTATCCGAAAGTACAAATGCGCAAGATAGCGT
>JABNAD010000112.1_pt4 | contig 22589 bp, 17 predicted proteins | sample 7240381 | NCBI WGS metagenome assembly JABNAD01 (sample SAMN11332834, study PRJNA596920) | anaerobic digester metagenome | biome: digested sludge; isolation source: digested sewage sludge-derived enrichment culture grown on H2/CO2 | place: Germany: Goettingen
TTTTTAATTCTTATCCTCTAAAACAGCTTCTTCTATCAAGTAGTATCCGCTGTCTTTTTCCCATACCTTTCGTGCCTCAACTACATTTATACGTTTTTTGAAAAGAGGACAGTCAAGTACAAGGGTTTCAGCTTCACCACCCTCAAATCCTATATGAATACCGTACTTCTCATTGAGTTTTATGAGTTCATCCAGAAGTTCCAGATCCAGCTTTCTACCCAGCCAGGATTCATCAAGGCCTTCTGCAGATGCACTGGTTATTATAACCTCAAATCCAAGGTTTATGATCTCTTCCATGTACTCCCTGGGATCCCTGTGCCAGAGTGGGGCATGTGACTCAAGTCCAAGTTCACTGCAGATACTGTCTATCCTTGATTTTTGATAGACAGATTCCAGGGCACCTGCAAAAACACCTTCAACACCCCTTTTCTTCAGTTCCCCTAAAACCTTCCTTAAATCTTCCAGTTCCTCTTCTTTTTCACCAGGGGTCCTGGCTTTGAGGAGTGGAACACCCATTGCCTCTGAGGATAGTTCAGTCAAACCTATGTTGGGAACATGGAACATGTAGGATGCTGGGTTTTCTGAGAACATGGAAACAAGACATTCCAACTCCCAACCTTCTTCAACGGCTTTATATGCTGCCATTGTACTGTCTTTGCCTCCTGAAAATAGTACAGCTGCTTTCATATTAGTTTCACCTGTTTTAATCGTTGAATCAAGTTAAATTCTTATTTTAATTAATTATACTGATTTTAATTGATGGTATAACTTATTATTAAATATAACTGCTTCCTGTATTAGAAAATAATTCAGTGAACTCCTGGTTTTCCATCATGTTGAACAATGAATCTTCTGAAATGGATAACTCTTAGAAAAAGAGAAGAATAAATAAAAGAATTATTTTAAAGGAGTGATTCATTCTTCCTTTTTTCTAAATTTATCCCTGGTCCTTCTTAAAACTTCCAGTATGGTGTCTAGGAAAACACCTGTAAGTCCAACCAGCATGCCTAAAATTCCACATACCAGAACTACATTTGATTTTTTTGGCAGTACCGCATTTAAGTACTGGATCTTATCTTCCACAGGCCCTTTAATCCCAGTTATTACAATCTGATCTTGTGGGAGTTTTGCCACAACAGTATCAACCTGGGATGAATCAACATTCACAGAAACATGAACTGTACTGTATTTTATGTTTATTCCCCCTGCAAACATCAACCACTCTTCAAGATTATTTATAACGTTCTGAGGGTTGCTGTTTTCATTAACCTTAACTATTATGGTGTTGTTTAAAGGTATACTAATTGAAGTTATGTTGCTGTTAACTGAAGCTGCCCTTGCCATTATTATATTCTTCCAGGTGTCTGAAAAGGGGTCTGTTTTAATGGTTATTTCACTACTTTTAACACTTTTAACACCCTCAATACCTTTTGTAGTTTCAATGAATTGAGTTACGTTGGTATTTGTTGAAACATCAACTTCTATAACCTCTGAACTGTTGCTTGTGAATTGGTAGATGGATCTTCCCATATCTGGGATGTCATCCATTATTGGAGATATGAAGAATGCACCCCCCACAACTCCAACTGTGAATCCAAGAAATATGACAAATAATAAATTTTTTTTACCAATTAAAGGTGTTAACAGTGCTATTGAGAATATGAAGACCATCAATACTAAAAATAGCACTATCATCAGTATAACTGCAAGTGTTCCCATGGTTTCACCGTGATCGTTAATAGAAGTTACCAATTATTTTTTTTATGTTAATCATTGTCTCTTAGTTACTGTATTTAGGTTTGCTGTATTATACTTCCTGTATTAGAATCTACGTAAACTGTTTTTTTAATTGAACCATTTTTCAACAATGGAACAACCCATACTGATGTTTGCTGTCCATTAACTGTTATTGAACTTTGAGTTGCCTGACCTGCAGTGTAACCTGAATTTGCCTGGGCAGCTATGTTCTGGGCCTGTTCTGCTGTTATTTGGCTTGTGGAATTTCCAGTTGTGTTGTTGGACGCTGTTGTATTATCAGATCCCTGTTGTGTGAATGGCACCGGGACAACTGATGGACTGGAAGGTGTTGTGTTGTTAACTGTTGTGTTGTTGGAAGTCTGGAAGAAGGGGTTGTAAGAATAGATTGTGATGATCAGAACCACAACTCCAAGGGCGATCAATGCTTTTTTTTCTGGTGTTAAATCAAGGTCCATGATATCTCCTCAGTAAGTGTCAAAGTTTATGGTTCCATTGTTGTTTTTTACCTTGTATTTTTGTTCACTGTCCATTGTGTAGTTTTCAACATTTTTGGGTATCAGTTTGATATCAACACTTTGAGTTCCATAATTGATGGTAAGAATGCTGTTGGTTCCTGTACTTGTTACAACGGCTGTAAACTGGACAGAATTATCCTTATCATATTTGGGAAGATCTAAATTGATGGTGTAACCATTACTATTTATATAAGCAGTGTTTATGGCTTCTGCTATTACTTCACCTTCCATACGGGCCTGTCCAAGGTTTCCGGTCTGAGTTTTGTCCATTTCACCAGATATGAGTGATAACATTCCACCCATTATCACCAGTATTATCAAGGTTACAAAGAGAAACTCTGCAGTTGCAAATCCTTTGTTATCGAGGTACAATTTTTTCACATGATCACCTAATAATGAGCAGCTGTTAAATCAAAGAAGGTTTTATATCCAGTAACGGGGTCATCTGAAAGATAAAATATGTCCCCATTTGGTGTTCCATTACTATCTGGCTCTCTCATTGGTATCTGGTTGCTGCCAGTGCCTAAATATATTGGTGTTCCACCCACACCTGCGAAGTACTCATGATCAAGGCGAGATATTGCTGCGTTACTTCCATGATCCTCATAGAGGGGATCACCAAGTACAAATGTGCTCATTCTACTGTTGGATGCACTGGTTGATGAGGCAGGAGTTTTATTCTCTAACCTATCAAAGAAGGATAATCCATTGGGGTCAATGAAGTAGTAAGGACGAGGATAGATCTCACTGGGGTTACCTGTACCATTCAGACACTCCCAAAGGTAGTGTAAACGTTTCCCATCTGAATCTGTTGAATAGTGGAACTGGTAATCGTTACCCAGGGGATCCTTTATGAAATGAGGATATTTGTATATAACCGTACTTATCCTTTCTTTGGAATTGATCCAAATGTAAGGGTCTTCTATTCCTTCAATAGAAACATATGCTTTCATCTCTGGAGTGTAACCTTCAAATACCTGATCTTTCTGTTCCACCCTTATAGGTATGCCTCCCTTGATGTTAACGTAGAATCCAAAGGGATCTTCCTGTGTGATGCTAACATCCCCAGATTTAAATACCTGATACGTGCTGTTTGTAATTGAAATGTTGTTTATGTAGATCTGTCGGCCAGTTTCCAGCTCTAAACGTTGACATGCAGTGATGACATAATCGTTCATGTTGTTCATTACATTGTTGGTTATGTAGGATTTACTGTCTGTCATAAAGGCGTTGTTATCAATAACATTTCTCGTTGCATTGTAAGCTCCATTTCTACCTGCATCTGCAGCACCTTTCTCCATTGCAGAATATATATTTGTAGCAGTGTTGTATGTGACATCTCCACCTATTGCAAGTGCAGATAGATCATTTAATTCATTTACTATACTGCCATAGGATAATGCTATTACTATTACAGGTATAAAGAGCAAGAATGCCAATGGTGTGAATGCATATCCTTTTTCATCCATCTTATATCACCTTACTGTTTCCATAAATTCAATCTTACAGGTATGGCATTTGGAAGGTCACCAGTGTACATAGCTTCTGTTCTAATTAAACTAGGATCCACACTTATTCCTGCATCACTTAAAGTTTTATTTAAGCTTTTACCTGCATTGTACTCTGCCTGTGCTGCTGTTGATGCATACGAAGTTTCCCATATATTCTGGAGGAACTTAGGATAGATCACTGCAACCCTGGTTCCAGAGAATAATGCAGCATTTGCATTGTTATCACCAGATTCCCATGCATTAGCTGGTCCCGTTACAGTAACCCTTAATGTGTAATTTCCTGGTTTAAGTGTGTAGTTTCCTGCTGTACCTGAAGTGATAACATGGCCACCTGCAACAGTAGTATCAAGTGCCGCTAGATCCAGAACAAATGGAACAGTATCACTATTATATAGAACAGTTCCATTGTTGTAATCAACTTTGATGTGCCTAGTACTCGTTCCAACACCCACGAAAAGAAGTGCCTGCTTAGCATCACTTCCTATTGTAAATTGCTTGGTTCGGGATAATTGATTGTTGCCGCTCTGGTAACTTGTAAAAGCGAAGTTTTCCCATTTAATTGGTAACTTACTGTAGGTTGTAACTGCGTAACAGTTGGTGAGTCCAACGAAATCGTAATCACTTCCAGGGGCCTGGTCCCATACTGTTACCCTTACCTTGTTGTTTCCATTTTTCAGATAGTCCCTAACGTATATAATACCAGGGTTGTTACCGTAACCATCATTAACTTGGGTGTGGTCAAATGAACTGAAGGCAGTTTGCCACTGGGAGCCATCCCAAACTTCAACAAGGGTGTTGTCAACACCACCGTAGGAATTTATAACAACGTAACTATCGAAGATTCTTGAACCCTCAGGTATGTTTATATCAACGACTTTACTGACTGCACATCCACTTGAAGCGCCATGTGGGATGCCTGTTAAAACGAAGGGTGTACCATCAGAATAAATACTGTTCCTGTTTAAGTAGGTATTCCAGTTAACACTTCTTAACTGGTTGAAGAATATTTTTTGTCCTGTTTGTAAGTTGTATGAAAATCCATACTCATTCCATGCCCCATTTCCATCTAAATCCTGGGCACTTGGTACTGCCACTCCAGCACAATCTGTGAAATTGTCAATACTCGTTGTTATACCCTGAGGAAGGGCTATATTTGTTGTGTAAGTTGCTAACATCGAGAACCATGGCATGTCGCTGTACCTATCAACAGGACTTTGGAAATTAACGTAGAAATTATTGGCACCATTTTTAAGTTCAGCAGCAGTTAAATTGCCCTGGTAGTTGTACATGGTTTCGTATGAATTTGGCCTTAAATTCAGGAAGGTGAAATTTGAACTGGATATAAGATGATCTATATTATTAACACGAACGTTAGCTCCATATGCTGGTCCTCTATACCACCTATCACTACGATGGCTGTTGGCACCTAAGAGGAAGGTTCCTCCAATTATTGTAGCATTGTCAGGTATTGAGAATTTTATGGAATAAGGTTGCCAGTTACTCATTCCCCAGTAATCTGCATCATCAAGACCATAATAATTATTCCATGGGCTGAAATTTGAAAGCCAGTTGTGGAAGTTCCAGACAGTTGTTGTAACGTTCTGCTGCTGATTCACAAACTCAACCTCTTCGACTTTGTACCAAGCTCTTCCCATCCATCCTTCCTCTGGACCGGATATAACCTTAACTTTGGTTACTGTATCAGTGGCGTAGAGAAGACCCCTGTCATCTGAAGCAGAAACAGTATTTGTACCCTCACCCACAGTAATATTGTAAGCTGTACTATCAGGTATCAATATTTCCAGTTCTGAATTTAGAATTAATTGAGCTCCTGATGTATCTCCCCTGGCCTTTTTGATTGCTGCAAGTCGAAGACTTCCATCCTGTTCCATAACACTGAGGGCACTATCAGCAAGGGCTTGTAAATGTTGATGATCCTCTCCATTGTACACTGGCAGAGCGAAGTAAGTAATCAAAGAAGCAGTAAACACTATTACTACCACTAAACCAAGCACGGCGTCCGTTGTGAAAATAAAACCCTTATCATCCATTATTTATCACCATTTTAACTACTTATACAATCATCTGGGCCAAATATAAAGCTCAAATTTAACCTTCTGAGGCACAACACTGTCTAAATTAACATCCTCTTTAGGAGTGCCCTTAACAACCTGCACTATGTAAACATCAAGGGAAGATCCCGGAGTACTTGTTCCCCTAACATCCACGGTATTGTTCTGCAGCTCTGTTTCGTTGTACAAAGCTTTTGGATCAATTAACTTAACCAAAGTGGCATATTCATCCTGGGATCCACGAATATCATTTGGATCAAATACTCTCTCATTGTTTATATTGACTTCTACGGAGCTGTACCCTCTGTTAACAAGGAGAACATAATAATCATATGTTTGCAGATAATATTTGCTGGTTTGGAAAGGATCTGGGGGGTTTGAGTATACCCTTGGAGTTCCTGTATACCTTATAAGATCTTTAGCTTGAGATACTATTTTAAGGTTGGAATAAATTGCAACCCTCTCAACTCGGACTATATCATCTGCACCTGAGTTATAGGTTCCCAATGATTTAACAAGTGTACCATCCTTTAGGTAGGTGACCTTCATGAAAAAGTCATAATCATCTCCAATTAAATTTTGAACATCACCTTGGGTAAGTGAAGGCAGTTTATTTGTATCTATAGTCCCCTCTAATGGTCCGTCAGATGGATCGTATATTGCAAGACCTGCAACTGAAGGATTACCAGTTTCCTCCCAATTTGTAGGTGTTCCAGATGTTTCAAGAAGTGTGTTCATGGTATCAAATGCCACACGATCCATTGATCCCCTGAAAACAGTGTCCTGAACCTGGTACATCATGTTGTCCACATCACCTGCAACCATGCCCAAGACTATTGTGATGGGTATGAGTGCAAGTAATAAATCTAGAGAAAACGCATAGCCCCTTGAATCCCTTTTAATACTCAAATCAGTCCTCTCCACTTTTTAAAATCATTAAATCTATCCAATTAATAAATTATATGGCGACACAAGGTTTATATACCTTTTGAATTAATATCATTGATTTATTTTTTATTACTAATTTTCATGGTCTGTGATCAACAAGCATAAGATAATAAGGTGATACAAAAATGAAAATTCAGTGAATTAAATAGTAAAAAATATACTGTATTATAAATAAAAAAGAGAAACATGAGAATGGATGATAGGGCACAAATTTCAGTTGAATTGATACTATTTCTGGCCATTGTACTGGCAATAGTCCTTGTCTTCGCTACTTTCATAGCCGATGCCAATGAAAAAAACATTATAGAAACTTCTGTGAAATTAGGTGCTGATAACGCCACTTCAACCATGGCACTGTTGGATAGGAGCATGCAACCTCTGAGGGTTACAAGTATAGATGTTACAGGGAGCGACCCAATAGTGATGACCTTGCATTTTTCAAGGCCCATTGATTACGATACTCAAAAGTACGTGGCTGAAGGAGTGGTAACCTCACTTATATCCCAGGGATATGATGCAGAATCTAACTACACAGATACAAATAAATTAAAGGGTAACGTGACATTACAAAAAGCAAGACATAACTATTTAATTGAAACTGCATAGGATTTAAGTTTTAATCGTGTATTTTTAGAAGTTAAAAGGATTGAATAAATAATATAATTGTTGAAATTTTTAAAAAAAAACTAAGTTGTCAATTGAAGGTGAATCAAATGAACGATGATATCAAAATAAATAAGCCTGAAAATAAAAAGATGAAGGGGAAGATCAACATATGGGGCGTTTATATCAGTTTATGTTTCATAATAGCAGGTGTTTTATGGTACGCAGTTAACCTGGGAATCATACCCTACCAGTACATTCAGGAACAGTTGGGACCCATAGTAATAGTTTTAATAGGAATTATAATCCTGATAAAATCCTTGTAGGAACATCAATTTTTAAAATACATCATTTTTTTAAAATTTCAACAAATTTTTTTCACTACTATTTTATTGGGGCCACAAAAAAAATGAAGGTTCTGATGTATCAATTTTTTCTATAAAGTTAATTAATGTAAAAACATATAATTCCTAGGATTCAATAGATTAAACATATTTTTCATTGAATGAGATCCATTAAATAGACTTTAAAAACAGTTTAGAAGGTAATAAAGTGCGAGATCTGCTTAAAAAACTTACAGAAGCACCGGGAATCTCCGGTTTTGAAGATGAAATTCGAAATTTAATGATGGATGAACTTGAAGGCCATGTTGATGAAATGGAAGTCGACAACATGGGAAACATGATCGCCCTTAAAAAAGGTAAAGAGGGCGGTAAAAGAGTGATGTTGGCGGCCCACATGGACGAAATAGGGTTACTGGTTCGCTACATCGACAAGGAAGGTTTCATAAAATTCTCCAAGATCGGTGGAATAAACGATCAGATGCTCCTGAACCAGGAAGTAACCATACACACATCCAATGGAACAGTCACAGGAGTCATAGGTTCAAAACCACCTCACAGAATGAAAGAAGCTGAAAGAAAGAAAGTAATCGGATACGAGGATATGTTCATAGATATTGGAGCTTCTGATAAGGAAGAAGCTGAAGGCATGGTTAAACTCGGCGATCCAATCATAATAAACCAGGAATTCGCAGAACTGGGTAAAACTCTGGTTAAAGGAAAAGCCCTGGACAACAGGGTTGGTTGTGCTGTTCTCATTGAGGTCATGAAACAGGCAGAAACTGATGCAACACTCTATGGTGTTGGAACGGTGCAGGAAGAAGTTGGACTTAAAGGTGCAAAGACATCTGCATTTAAGATAAACCCTGACATGGCCATAGCCCTTGACGTCACAATATCCGGTGACCATCCTGGAATAAAAGAAGATGAAGCTCCTGCAAAGGCTGGAAAAGGTCCTGCAATCATACTTGCAGATGCAAGTGGCAGGGGAATCCTGACCCATCCCAAGGTCAAAGAATTATTAATATCTGCTGCAGATGAAGAAGGTATACCCTACCAGCTGGAGGTCAGCGAAGGAGGTACAACCGATGCATCGGCCATACACCTTACAAGGGAAGGAATACCAACTGGAGTTATATCTCCACCAACAAGATACATACATACACCCGTAAGTGTTGTGAATGTTGAAGATGTTGAAAACGCAGTTAAACTCATATTAGCTGTTTTAAAAAGGGTTTAATGATACATTAAATCATATTTAATTTTTTTTTAAAGTTTTAAAGGTTTTTAATCTTCTATTTATTCTTAAAGTCTTATTTTATCCTAGTTTCAAATCATGAAAAACCGCAAAGTTTAAATATAATCATGGACTTACTTTAGTTCTAACTTACACGAACAGATGTGATGATATGTTACGTATAGTTCATACAGGTGAGTTGTAAAAAATAAAAAAACAGGAAAAGTATACTAGGGGTTTAGATGTACCCGCAGATAACTGGATTTGTTTGATATTTAAATGACGTAAAAAAACTGAATTGAGCATTTATTAACTTATATCTGCAAGTGCATGTACATGAAGCTAATATAAATTGAGATTAAATGAAGTTAAGACAAATGAGATATTGAATTAATTACATTTGAATTGAAGATTTACTGGAATTTAAAAAATAAGTTTTGTTGCTTTTTTTGACTTATTTAAATCAAGATAAAAATGAACATTTTAATGCATCCTCAGGGAATGTTAAAATATGAATAAAGGTTCTTATTTGATGATGCACATTTTGAAATCATTCTAAAAAAAATTAGACTAATAAATCCGTATAATAATCCTTTAAATTAGTTTTGATTGATCTGAATCGATTTTAAGAATTGTTTTGGGTTTTAAATTACTCCCAGATGATTTTTTTAACCATAGGATCTTTCAGATGTTTGAAGGATTTTTAGATGGTACTTTTGAAATAAATTGAGAAAAATAAAAAAAATAGAGAGTTGATACTTTGTTAGAGGAGATTGAACCACACCCGAAGTTTAAACATGCACTGCTATTTGTTGCATGTTTAATAACCTTTTTACCTGCATCTGCAGCAGCCACTGGTGGCTACAATGTGCAGGTAACAGATGATTATGTTAAAGCCACAGCAAAATGCTCATGTGGTCAGAGTGGTTACTATTACCACACTGCAAGCTTTAAAAACTACTGTCCACAGTGTCACAGCCACGGAAGCCTTAAATTTAACCCAAAGGGAACAGCTGAAGGTGAATGGACCTGTACTCACTGTGATGCTGATTACTGTGCAGCAGAGGGCAAAGAGAAAATAAGTGGAACCAAGTACTATTTAACCCACTACACACCACCAAAAATTGTGCATGCTAAGACAGTGGAAACTAAGGTACAGACTCCTGAACCAGAGGATCCTAAAACCAAGATAATCCGGAGTTTGAGTTTGTACAAGGACAGAAGTTTCCTAGGATAATACTATCCTGAAACAAATCCTTATCCTTTTTTTTAGAGTTGATTTTTAATTTAAGAAACCTTTTCTTTAAGATGTTTAAGAAAGATTTAAATTTAAGGGATTTTAGATTTTAATGCCCATATAACAACTCAAATCAAAAAAAACTTAAAAAAAAGGAATTATTTATAAAATAAAGATTTAAATTTTAATATTCATTCTAAATAATTGTCTTTCAGGGGATGATTCAACCGGAATTCATCCAACTATTCTTCAGAGTCTAATTCCACACCTGAAACTATTTTAATTCCATTTGCATCTATTTCATAGGTTATGAACTGTGTTGGTGTTTTGGTGCTTCTCATTTTCACGATATCCATGACACGTTCTCTGCGTCCTGTGTAAGGATTTTCACGTTTCATAAGTTTGAAAGCACCGTAAACAGAGAACAGTGCTATTTCATTGAATTCCTTGGATGTTGCACTGTCGAGTATAACCAGCGTGGTTATGTTACGCTGCTTCAGCTCGTATATGAGGAGATCGAATCTATCACGGAATTCGTAGGGAGTTAATTTTGCAGTGTAACTTCCTATGTTGTCTATGATCACTGTTTGTGTATCCTCAGGGATGTCGTTAATAAACTTAGAGAAGTTTCCCTTCATTGCTTCAATATCTATACTCATCTCTGCCTCTGTAACCCTGGCCCTTATACTTGCAAGTTCAACAAAGCTTAAGGTTCCATTTTCATTGAGTTTATGGAGATCCCATCCAAAGGCCTCAGCTTGAGTGTAAAGATCATTAGAATCTTCTTCTGTGGTTATATAAACTGTTTTGAATCCCTGTTCACAGCTTTTTTTTGCAAACTGGAGTCCAAATATTGTTTTACCTGAACCTGCATTTCCAGTTATTAAGACAGATCTTCCCTCTGGAAATCCACCGGTGATCTTGTCAACACCTTCTATTCCTGTTTCTATCCTTTTCAAGTTTTACATCTCCTTTAATATTTCTTGGTTTTTCCCAAATGATTTTTTTTAATCCTTTTTTTAAGCTTAAGATTCAATTTTATGATCCAAGTTCAATTTCGTGACTGCATCTTCAATGTGTCTCAATGGACTTCAATAGATTTATATTTGCATGTTTTAATGGGAGAAAATGAATTCAAATTTACATTTACCTGCACCATCAGCCATGCATGCAGTTTGTTCAACGTTTCCCCCTATTTTGGTCCATGTGAAACTCCTGAGTACTATTGCCCTGCAGATCAAACAGAACATTGGACTGGTTCCATCTTCAAGTATCCATGGACAGTTTTCAAGGGTTAGATAATCCTTATTTCCTTTGGATGTTATTCTAGAATTTAAACCTAAGTTCAGTAAAAATTCAGATAACCATGAGCTGTAACATTTAAAGATAATGTCCTTATCCTTTTCATCGGTGCCTTCAATGCAATTTTTAAGTTCTTCCTCAAAGGTGTGTTTCACGTTGTTTTCAAAACGGTCTGAAAAGTTTCTTGCAATGTTGTTTCTGATCTGTGGAGGTATGTTGGATGCAAAAAGGGGCAGTGCACTTAGAACGAAGCTTGAAAGTTCACCCCGTGCCTTCTCCTTCAAAAGTTGTTCCCTTTCCTTTTCAGCCTTTCTTCGTCCTGTTACATCCTTAAATATTAATGAAACCCCTAAAATATCTCCATTTTTGTCTCTTATAGGGGCGCTGCTGTCATCAATAGGTATTCTATCCCCACTTCTGGTTATGAGAATTTTGGGTTGGTTGGATTCAACTATGATATTATTTTGAACAACACTGGTTACAGGATCTTCAATTGGAACTCCTGTTACCTCATCAATTGTATTGAATACTTCTTTAAGGCTGTGACCAAAGGCTTCCTCTTGTTTCCATCCTGTAACATTTGTTGCTACTGGATTCATGAACTTGATCCTACCCTCGTTGTCGGTTGCTATCACTGCATCCCCAATACTTTCAAGGGTTGTTGAAAGCCATTTTTCACTCTCTTTAAGCTTACTTTCCATTTTATGTTTATAGAGAGCAACTTCCACAGCACTGTGAAGTTCTCTGTCTTCAAATGGTTTTATTATGTAACCAAATGGTTCAGTTACCTTGGCTCTTTTCAGGGTTCGTTCATCTGAGTAGGCTGTAAGATACACAACAGGTATGTCAAAGCTGTCCCGTATCCTTTGAGCTGCTTCAACTCCGTCCATTTCTCCTTTAAGCACTATATCCATTAAAACAAGATCCGGTAAATTTTCAGAAACCTTCTGGAGGGCTTCTTCTCCAGATGGAGTTATTCCAGTAACTGTATATCCCAAACTTTCAGCCCTGTGTTTTATGTCCATAGCAACTATGCTTTCATCTTCAACAACAAGGATTTTTGTACTTGACATGGTAGTCCCTTTTTTTAATTTTAGTAAACAGAAATCTTAAAGACTGGAACACAACTCCAAGAAAATTATTCCCATGGAGTTATATCCTTTTTTTTATTTCTTATCAATTCTTCTTTCACTGTCCTTTATTATATCTTTTTCTTATATCTAGATGATTTCAACCTGTTTTTTGTAGGTATTCATGGATAGTGGCTGCTAAGTTTTTGTTTATACCCTCAACCACTGCAACTTCAGCCACACTGGCCCTCTTAATATTATCAATACTTCCAAAGTGTCTTAAAAGTTTCATTTTCCTTTTAACACCCACACCCGGGATATCATCAAGAACTGAACGATCCTGTTCCTTTGAACGCAGCTTTTTATGGTAGCTAACTGCAAAACGGTGTGCTTCATCCCTTGCTCGTTGTAAAAGGTGCAGGGACTCTGAATCACGGGGCAGTATGAGTGGAGTTGGAACCTCAGGCATGAATATTTCTTCAAATTCCTTTGCAAGCCCAATAACTGGTAGATCAAGTTTGAGAGAATTTAAAACTTCCACAGCAACATTCAACTGTCCCTTACCCCCATCAACGAGTATGAGATCAGGAACATCTCCCCCATTCTCACTGGAATCCTCAAGGAGTTTTTCGTAACGCCGTGTTAAAACTTCCCTCATCATGTTGTAATCATCAGGTCCCTTTGTTTTTACCTTGTATCTTCTGTAACTTGATTTTTTGGGTTTTCCATTTTCAAACACAACCATGGATCCCACAGGCATCTTTCCGCTTATGTTGGAAATATCAAAGGCTTCAATACGCCTTGGAAGCTGAGGAATCCTCAGATAATTTTTAAGTTCCACCAAAGCTCCTTCTACCTTTTTATGGTGCTGTCTGATTATATCTGCATTTTTAGCAACCATCTGGATCAAACGGTGATTCCTGCCCTTTTTTGGAACCTTTAAGGTAACCTTGTTTTCCCTCTTCTCAGACAACCATTCAAGGATTAGATCACTATCATCAACCTCACTTTGAAGTATTAACTCCTTTGGAACATGTCTGGGCCCTGAATAATACTGTTTTATGAATGCAGAGAGAACCTTGCTTTGAGGAGTATCCTCTGCCCCATTCATGAGAAAATCCTCTTTTCCTGTGATCTTTCCATCCCTTATTGAGAACACAACAACACAGGTCAGATTTTCATGAGAGGATAATGCCACAACATCCTGGTCAAGATCTCCTGTCATCTCCATCTTCTGCCTTTCAAGCATGTTGTCTATGGAGTTCAGCTGATCCCTTAAAACTGCTGCCTTTTCATACTCATGGTTCTCAGCTGCACGGTTCATGTCCTTTTTAAGAATTTGTACTATCTCACTGTACTTACCCTCAAAGAACATGGTGATTCTATCAATGTTTTTTTTGTACTCTTCCTTACTTATTATCCCTGCACATGGAGCATTGCATATATCTATCTGACTGTTGAGACAGGGTCCATCCATTCGTTTACAGTCACGTATCTTAAAAAGGGATTTAAGATATTTAACCATCTGTTTAACTGCACCTGAATCTGTGAAGGGTCCGTAGTAGTAGGATCCATCGTCAAAAATTCTTCGGGTTATGAAAACCCTGGGATAATCTTCATTACTTATCTTTATGTATGGGTAACGTTTTCCATCCTTTAAACGCACGTTGTAACGGGGCATGTGTTTTTTTATGAGGTTAGATTCAAGGATCAGTGCTTCCTTCTCTGTGTCCGTTACCATGTACTCCAGATGATGGAACTGTCTCATCTGAGCCCTTGTTTTTGGAGATTCCAGATCATCCCTGAAATAGGATTTAACCCTTTTTTTCAGGTTTTTAGCCTTACCTACGTAGATAACTGTATCTTCAACATTTTTCATGATGTATACGCCAGGTTTATCTGGTAGATCATCTGGATTTCTGCTTTGAAACGTCAATTTTAATCCTCTTATGTCTGCTCTAGGCAACACTACTTTTTATCCATTCTGTAACAATTATTTAAAAACATCCTTCCTTTTAAACAATTTTTAGACTTTAAAAGTTCTGTTATATCCTATTTAATTGAAATATCTTTAAATATATTTTAAATCATGAAATGGAGTTTAAGCACGTTATTTCCTAATGAAATTATCATGGATGATATCATCAATTTTTTATGGTTATATTATCATTATATATAAAAGAATTTAAATACTAGGTTTATCAATAACTTAGTAATTATTAGAGGGGTCATCCAATTCCTTGAACTTATAAAAAAATCTTTGAAGAAGTAGTATTCTGAAAAAATTAAGAGAATTTAATTGAAATAATGGTACTATGAATATTTTCACATATTTTACAAGATCATCATATTGATCATCACATACTTTTTTTTGTACAGATTTCTTTTCATTGTACAAGTGTAGATTCTAAAAAATTTGTTTTTTTTAATCGTTGTAGAGATTGAAGGTATTATTTAAAAAAATCATATCTAAGAGGATCTAAAACTATGAGCGGATTTAAACTTATATCAGATTATAAACCATTAGGAGACCAGCCTAATGCCATAAAATCCCTTTCAAAGGGTGTTAATAACGGTTTGAAACACCAGACACTTTTGGGTGTTACAGGTTCAGGTAAAACTTTTACAATGGCCAATGTCATCCAAGAGGTTCAAAAACCCACCCTTGTGATATCCCACAATAAAACACTTGCAGCACAGCTCTATGAGGAGTTCAAGGAGTTTTTCCCTGACAATGCAGTGGAGTACTTCGTAAGCTACTACGATTATTACCAGCCAGAGGCGTACATAGCCCAATCAGACACCTACATCGACAAGGAAGCCTCAATAAATGAGGAAATAGATCGTATGAGGCATTCAACAACCCAGTCCCTACTTTCAAGGGATGATGTCATAGTGGTTGCAAGTGTTTCATGTATCTACGGTATAGGATCACCTGAAGACTATGGAGAATTCGTATTATCCATTGAAATTGGAGATACACGAGGTAGGGATGAGATACTCACCAAACTCGTTGAGATGCAGTACGATCGTAATGATATTGAATTTATGAGGGGCAAGTTCCGTGTGCGTGGAGATGTTATTGAGGTATACCCAGTGGATGGTGCATCACCAATCAGGATAGAACTTTTCGGTGATGAAGTGGATGGAATATCCTTAATAGACCCTGTTAGGGGTAAGGCCATCAAGGAAGTTGAGAGAACAACCATATTTCCTGCAAAACACTTCGTAACCTCTAAAAAGAAGCTTGAAAGGGGAATTAAAAATATAAGGGAGGAACTTGAGGAACGTCTACGAACCCTGAATTCACAGAACAAGCTCTTGGAAGCCCAGAGACTTGAGCAGAGAACACGTTTCGACCTTGAAATGCTTCAGGAAATGGGCTACTGCAACGGTATTGAGAACTACTCAATGCACCTATCAGGCCGAAAATGGGGTGAAACACCCTACAGTTTAATCAAGTACTTCCCAGAAGATTACCTCACCATAATTGATGAATCACATGTTACAGTACCTCAAATTGGGGGAATGTACGCTGGTGACAGGGCTAGGAAGGATTCACTTGTGGATTATGGTTTCAGATTACCATCGGCACGTGAAAACAGACCTCTTCGCTTTGATGAGTTTGAAAGGCTGCAGAACCAGATCATATATGTTTCAGCCACACCTGCAAGCTACGAACTGGGAATAAGCAGAAACACAGTTGAGCAGATAATAAGGCCCACAGGACTCGTGGATCCAGAGGTCCTTGTCAAGCCAGTTAAGGGACAGGTGGACCACCTCCTGGGAGTGATACAGGAGAAGGTTAAAAGGGATCAGCGTATCCTTGTAACCACCCTGACAAAGAGGATGGCTGAGGACCTTACAGATTACTATGCAAAGGTTGGAATCAAGGTAAGGTACCTTCACTCAGAGATAGGAACCCTTGAAAGGATAGAAATAATTGACGACCTTCGAAGGGGAGAATTTGACTGCCTCGTGGGTGTGAACCTTTTAAGGGAGGGTTTGGACCTTCCAGAAGTATCATTAGTTGGAATAATGGATGCCGACAAGGAGGGATTCCTCCGCTCAAAAACATCACTTATACAGACCATAGGCCGTGCATCAAGGAACGTTGAAGGCCAGGTCATAATGTACGCAGATAAAATAACAGAATCTGTACGTTCTGCAGTGGATGTGACAAACAGAAGACGAAAACTCCAGATGGACTACAACAAGAAGCATGGAATAACCCCAAGGTCAGTTGTCAAATCAGTTAAGGAAAAACCAGTGAAGGAAGAGGAATTACTTGAACAGGTTACAGACATTGAAGCTATTCCAAAAGATGAACTGCATCTTTTAATAAAGGATTTAGAATCTGAAATGAAGATTGCGGCTAAAAAACTTGACTTTGAAAGGGCAGCCAGGATAAGGGATAAGATCCATGTTTTGGAGGGTGTTTCAGAGTGAATTGGTTGATGATTTAAATGTGATGATCTATGATAACTTCTACAAAAAAAATGGAATCATCAATAAAACCATCCAAAAACTGGGGTCATTCTAAAGAAAGGTAGTTCTTATCAAATGCAGTATCATAAACTTCATGGGTTAAAGGATCAATTGAAGAATTTGTAGAAGAACATTGCAACCTGATTATTTCAAATGAATATGAATTTCAATACAACTAAATATAAACATTTCAAATTTGAATTTAAGGAGTTTAAATCTAATGACGAGTAAAAAAGGAAATATAACAATAAAAGGGGCACGTGAGCACAACCTCAGAAATATAGACATCACCATACCCCGTGATAAATTCGTTGTTATTACAGGGATCAGTGGTTCCGGGAAATCATCCCTTGCATTTGACACCATATATGCTGAAGGCCAGCGAAGATATGTTGAATCATTATCTGCCTATGCAAGACAGTTTTTAGGTCAGATGAAGAAGCCTGAAGTTGATTACATAGAAGGGCTTTCACCTGCAATATCCATAGACCAGAAAACCACACGTGTAAACCCCAGATCAACAGTTGGAACAGTAACAGAGATATACGATTATCTGCGTCTTCTATTTGCACGTGTGGGAACACCACACTGTTACAAGTGCGGTAAGGAAATATCACAGCAAACAGCAGGTCAGATCGTTGACAACATACTCCACGAAGAGGAAGACACCAAGGTACAGGTGCTTGGCCCTGTTGTGAAGGACAGGAAGGGTGAGCATCAGAAGGTGCTTGAAGACCTTCGCAGAAAGGGATTTTTACGTGTGAGAGTTGATGGAGAAGTATCAAGTCTTGATGATGAATTTGAACTTGATAAAAACCGTAAACACACAATTGAAGTTGTTGTGGATCGTCTTGTTATCAGGTACGATGAGGACTTCAAGAGAAGACTTGCAGATTCCGTGGAAACAGCCCTTGAGCTCGGTGAAGGACTCATGCTCATTGTCTATGATGATGGACGTGAGAAGAAGTTCAGCGAACATTTCGCATGCACAGAATGTGGAATAAACTTCGAAGAGATAAGTCCAAGGATGTTCTCCTTCAACAACCCACACGGAGCCTGTCCAGAGTGCAACGGTCTTGGAAGCAAACTTGAAATAGACACAGACCTCATAGTTCCAGACAGAACCATATCACTCAATGAGGGCGCTATTCTGCCATGGAGCAAGTCTAAAAACTACGACAACTACTACTTCCAGATGTTACGGGCTGTTGCAGACCACTACGACTTCAGTATGGACACGGCCTTCCAGGATCTTCCAGAGGAGTACCAGAACATAATTCTCTATGGTTCATCTGACAGGATCGAGTTCAACTTCACCCGTAAAAACAGACACCACAAGGTGAAACGTAGATTTGAAGGTGTTGTAAGCCGTATGGAACGTTTGTTCCTGGACACCAAGTCCAACTACATGCGAAGCTACATAGGCCAGTTCATGAGCGACAGAAAATGTCCAGCCTGTAAAGGTACCAGGCTGCGACCTGAAAGCCGTTCAGTTACTGTTGGCGGTAAAACCATATCTGAAGTTGTTGAAATGCCAATAAAAGCCTCAAAGAAATTCTTCGAGGAACTGGAACTCACTGAGATGGAACTATTCATTGCCAAGGAGGTTCTCAAGGAAATAAGGGAACGTTTGAAGTTCCTTGCAGATGTTGGACTGGGCTACATAACCCTTGAAAGATCTTCAGGAACCCTTTCTGGTGGTGAAGCTCAGAGAATACGTCTTGCAACCCAGATAGGCTCCGGGCTTGTGGGAGTTCTCTACATACTCGACGAACCCAGCATAGGACTCCACCAGCGGGACAATGCACAGCTCATAAAAACACTTGAACGCCTAAGGGACATTGGAAACACACTCATCGTTGTTGAGCACGACGAAGAAACCATACTATCAGCGGATCATGTTGTTGATATTGGTCCTGGTGCTGGAGAGCACGGTGGAATTGTTATGGCAGAGGGAACACCACAGGAGATAATGGAAAACCCCAACTCCCTTACAGGAAACTACATATCCCGGAGGGAAATGATTGAAATTCCATCCGAACGCAGTAAGCCCAATGGAAAGTACATAACTGTTAAGGGTGCTAGTGAGAACAACCTTAAGGATATAGATGTTGCATTTCCCCTTGGAGTTTTCACATGTATCACAGGGGTTTCAGGTTCAGGTAAAAGTACCCTGATAAATGAGGTGCTCTACAAGGGCCTCTATGGTAAGATCAACAAGAAACACATGAACCCTGGAAAGTACGATAAAATAGAGGGAATTGAAAACATCGACAAGATCATAATCATAGACCAGTCACCCATTGGAAGAACTCCACGTTCCAACCCTGCAACCTACACAGGACTCTTCACCTACATCCGTGAAATATTTGCTGAAACACCTGAATCCAAGAAACGTGGTTACAAACCTGGAAGGTTCAGTTTCAATGTTAAGGGTGGAAGATGTGAAGCATGCAGTGGTGATGGAATCATTAAGATAGAGATGCACTTCTTGGCGGATGTGTACGTTCCATGTGAGGTATGTAATGGTAAACGGTACAACAGGGAAACACTTGATGTTCGCTATAAAGGCAAGAACATTTCAGAGGTTCTGGATATGACTGTTGAGGAGGCAGTGCACTTCTTTGAGAATATTCCACGTATCCATAAGAAGCTTAAAACACTTGATGATGTTGGATTGGGATACATCAAACTGGGCCAGCCTGCAACAACACTCTCTGGTGGTGAGGCACAGCGTGTTAAACTTGCAAAAGAACTGAGCAGACAGAGTACTGGTAAAACATTTTACATACTGGATGAACCAACCACTGGACTGCACTTTGCAGATATTAAAAAGTTACTGCATGTTCTTGGAAGGCTCAGGGACAGTGGAAACACAGTTGTTGTTATAGAGCACAACCTGGATGTTATAAAAACTGCAGACCACATCATAGACCTTGGACCTGAAGGAGGAGATGACGGTGGATTTGTTATAGCACAGGGAACTCCAGAGGAAATTACACAGAGCAAGACTTACACTGGAGAATTCCTGAAGGATGTTCTTGAGGGTGTTCCACCAAGCTTTGGTGAGGGAACAGTTTTGGATGGGGAAATTGGGGAATCAACATCGGATAATAAGTGAATTCTGGTTATTATTTAAATTAATCAGGTTTAACCCCCCCAATTCACTTATCTTTCCTTTTTCTTCATGATCTTTTTATAAAATATTTTTATAAGATATACCATTTAATTTTCTTTTAATTGAATTTTTTAAAGTTTTTAAATCTTCTTTTTGATGATAAAAATCATTTTAAGGTTTATTTTTCAAATAGAAAGGATTATTATAATTATTTTTCTAATTTTTTTAAAAAATAATTTTATATAAAAACAGTGCCATTATTACATCCCTTAAATTTTTAATTGAAAATTTTCATGAATTTTTATTTAAAATTAATCATTTCTGTATGTTACTTTAATTTTTCAAGAATTATTGTGTCATTTTTTTATTAAAAATTCATGATTGTATGATTAAATCCTGTTTTCAGCCCTATTTTTTCCTGAAATAATTTCCATTAGAGGGATAAACATAACTTATATAAAAACTCAAATTAAACATTCTATTTAGATAAAATCACGGTGTTCACATGAGTCTTATAATAACGTACGTTGGAAGCAAAGGATGTGTCATAGCTGGAGATAAAAGGAGAATTGGGTTTTTCGGTGATGAAAGTCAGAGGGAGAAACTTGAGGAAGAACTCTACTCTGGAGAGATCAGAACAGATGAAGAGCTCCTGAAAAAAGCTTCAGAACTTGACATAACACTTAAAATAACAGATGATGCCCAGAAAGTTCGTGAAATTGAAGATGTTGCAGTTGGTGAGGTCAGATTTAAAACACCACTCAAAACAAAGAGGAAGCGAATCTACGGAACAACAGGGGCTTACAACATAGTTGAACTTCTCGGTTCAGACATAAAGACTATAAAAGGTGGTGAAAGCTCCATAGTTGTCTTTGGAAACAAGGTAACCAAGGAAATTGCCAATAAAACCATAAAAGACAACTGGAAGAATAAAACCAACCTCCAGGATATTGGAAAACTCTTCAGCAAGGTAATGGAAGATGTGGCCAAAGTAACACCATCTGTAAGCCAGGACTATGATGTACTCATAAAACATCCCAACCTGAACCATAAAGATGCAAAGGAACTTTTAAGAACCACCATAATCCAGGATGTTAAAGAACTGAACGAATGGAGAAACTCCCTGAGGGAGGATCTTCTAAAAACTACTGAAACCATACAGATGGCCACCAGGATAATTGACCAGGGTGAAGTGGGGAAGATCCAGACCATCACGGGTGATGAAGTTGAGGTAACCCTTAAAAAGGGTGTTGAAGCCCTTGATATGGACTGGAAGCCCCTTAAAAAGGCAGGAGAATCTGTTACAATGCAGGTTGCAGATCCCGCGGTTGTAAAGGTTGGGGACAAGGTCGTTGTAGAAAAGGAAAACCTCTGCATCAAAGGAAATAAAACAGGTTTAACCTGCTCTGTGATACTCTGCAGGGAAGAGAAATAGGAGTATGTTTTTGTTTGATTCATAAATAGCTATTCATTTAATCTTAATGATGATTATGTCATTGATTTAAAAGTTTATGCAATAGATTTAAAATTTAATAAAAATATTAGCTTAAAATAACGAATTTAAATAAAAAAAACTAATAAAAGGTGACCTAACATGCAGTTAACATTTTTAGGAAGTGGTGGCGGACGCTTTCGCGACCATAACCCAGAAGAGGATGACAGGCGGATTTAGAATAGATGGTATTGACGGTAAAAACATCCACGTGGATCCAGGGCCTGGTGCACTGGTTCGGACCTACCAGTTCGGACTGAACCCCACGAAGCTCAACTGCGTCATGGTCTCACACTCACACACAGACCATTACACCGATGCTGAGGTTCTACTTGAAGCTGTAACACGGGGAATGACCCGGAGAAGGGGGATCTTAATTGGAAACCAGAGCGTTATAAATGGCTACAAAGATTGGGGCCCCTGCATATCCAAGTACCACATGACAAAACCCCAAGTTAAGGCAATGGAACCCGGTGATGAGGTTAAGCTTGACAACATCCGTGTGAAGGCCACAAAGACAATTCACGGCGACCCCAAGGGTGTTGGTTTCAAGTTCCACCACCAGGACTTCACAATATCCTACACCTCAGATACAGAGTACTTCCCGGAACTGGCTGAAGAACACAGGGGTGCGGATATATTGATTGCAAGTGTCATAAGAGCATATGGTGAGAGGATAAGGGGTCATATGTGTGCAGATGACTTCCAGATGCTTGTGGATGAGGTGTCACCAAAACTTGCTGTGATGACCCACCTTGGAATGAAGTTCATAATGGACCATCCAGACTCTGAAGCCCGGAGGATAACCGAGAAAACAGGAATAAGAACCCTGGCTGCACGGGATGGGATGAAGATCAACCTGGATGCATATATGCCGAAACAGCAGACACTGGATGA
>JABNAD010000497.1_pt1 | contig 22508 bp, 17 predicted proteins | sample 7240381 | NCBI WGS metagenome assembly JABNAD01 (sample SAMN11332834, study PRJNA596920) | anaerobic digester metagenome | biome: digested sludge; isolation source: digested sewage sludge-derived enrichment culture grown on H2/CO2 | place: Germany: Goettingen
CAATAAGTACATCCAGGATCTGACTGCCGTCGTCCAGGTCATCGATGAGTCCGCTGAGTTTCAGCAGCTGATCAAACATCCGGAAATTTCCCTGAAGGAAAAGAAGAAGTTCTTTATTCAGCTGTTTAAAGGCAAAATGGATGAAGACCTGCTGACCTTCCTTCTGATCCTGATTGAAAAAGACCGGATTCTGTTTTTGCGCGAAAAGCTGGAAGAACTGAAAAAGATTGACCTGGACGAGCGCGGGATTCTGGTTGCCAGAATTCGCACGGTTCAGCCCTTAAAGGACTACCAGCGAACCGCGCTGCTCCAGAAACTCATGGACCGTTATCAGAAACAGATCGAACTGGAAGAGACCATCGATCCGGACCTGATCGGCGGAATTCTGATTCAGGTGGGAGACCAGCTCATCGACGGCAGTGTCCGGTCCATGCTGGATGACCTGAAAAAATCCATGATCACCACCATTGAGGTAAATGCAGAATGAGAATTAAACCAGAAGAAATAACTTCCGTCATCCGCAAAGAAATCGAGCGGTTTGACAAGAAAGTCCAGACGGTAGACTCCGGCACCGTCGTCCAGATCGGCGACGGTGTCGCCCGTATTTACGGGCTGGATGACTGCATGGAAGGCGAATTGCTGGAAATGCCGGGCGGCATCAAAGCCATGGCGCTGAACCTGGAATATGACAATGTCGGAGCCGTTGTGCTCGGTCCTTCAGATTCCATCAAGGAAGGCGATTTTGTTCGTAAAACCGGACGTGTGGTGGAGGTTCCCGTCGGAGAAGAAATGATCGGCCGGGTTGTCAACTCCTTAGGTGAAGCCATCGACGGCAAGGGGCACATTGAGCCCAAGCTGTTCCGGCCGGTGGAAATCCAGGCGCCGGGCATCATTGAGCGAAAATCGGTCACTGTTCCGCTGGAAACCGGTATCAAGGCCATCGATTCCATGGTACCCATCGGCCGGGGTCAGCGGGAGCTGATCATCGGCGACCGGCAGACCGGCAAGACCCAGATCGCGCTGGATACGATTCTGAATCAAAAGAACAAGAACGTTCTGTGCATCTATGTGGCCATCGGCCAAAAGCAGAGCAACGTGGCGAATATCTACAATATTCTGACCAAGGCCGGGGCCATGGACTATACCACGATCGTGGCAGCCACGGCGGCAGAAAGCGCTCCGCTGCAGTACCTGTCGGCCTATACCGGCTGTACCATCGGGGAGTACTTCATGAACAAGGGACGGGATGTCCTGATCGTGTATGATGATCTGTCCAAGCATGCGGTGGCATACCGGGCCATGTCGCTTCTGCTCCGGCGTCCGCCGGGACGGGAAGCTTACCCGGGAGATGTCTTCTACATCCACTCCCGTCTGCTGGAACGGGCAGCCCGTCTGTCCGATGATCTGGGAGGCGGTTCCATGACGGCTCTGCCCATCGTTGAAACCCTGGCCGGCGACATTACCGCCTATATCCCGACCAATGTCATTTCCATTACCGACGGCCAGATCTTTCTGGAATCGGATCTGTTCTACAACGGCATCCGTCCGGCCATCAACCCGGGTATTTCGGTATCCCGCGTCGGCGGCAATGCCCAGACCAAGGCGATGAAGCGGGTAGCGGGCAAACTGAGACTGGATCTGGCGCAGTACCGGGAACTGGAATCCTTTGCCCAGTTCGGCACAGACCTGGATGAATCCTCGCGCAGTCTGCTGGACAAGGGGCAGCGCATTGTGGAAGTCCTGAAACAGCAGCAGTTTGAACCGATGCGCTACGAAAAGCAGATCATGATCCTGTATGCCGTCATGAACAACAAGCTGAATCAGGTGGCCGTGCGCGAGGTTCGCACCTTCGAGCGCGAATTCCTTGATTTTATGGACACCTACCATGCCAGCATCGGCAAAGCCATTATCAGCACGGGGGAACTATCCCCGGCTCTGCAGCGCGAACTGGATGAAGCCATTGAGGAGTTCACCCGGGAATACTACAGCGGAGAGCAGGTGTAGACCATGGCAGGAACGACTCTGATCGCGCTGAAGCGGAGGCTGAAGACCGTCAAGTCGACGCGCAAGATCACCATGGCAATGGGGCTGGTGGCTACTTCCAAGTATCAGCGGGCCCGAATCCTGCTGACAGGAAATACAGCCCATTATGAATCCTTCAGTGAAATTGTCAATGAGATCCTCAATTCCATTCCGCCCACGGAGGAGACCCCGGGGCTGTTCCTTCAAAGTCCGAATCCTCAGGCCCGACGGTTATACCTGATGCTCAACTCAGACAAGGGTCTGGTCGGCGGCTATAACTCCAGCCTGGCCCATGAGGCGATCGCGATCATTGCCCAGGAATCAAAGGAACCTCTGATTCTGACGACGGGGTACCGGGGAACCGCCCCGATCAACGAACACCTCGAGGCGGGATCGCTGAAGGAGTTTCCTCTGGGTGATCTTCCGGGACCGCGGGAAGCGGCACTGCTGCTGAGAGACCCGCTGGAACTGTATCGGACTGGTCAGGTCAGTGAGGTTCGCATCATTTACAACCATTATCTCTCCGCCCTGCGCGATGAGATCCGGGTGGAAACGCTGCTGCCCTTTGCGCGCCCCCGGCGGGAGTCCGACGAGATTGCTGCCCGGTTCGACTTTGACCCGGATCCGGCCATGATGCAGGATCAAATCCTTGGCATGTACCTGAAAGAGAAAATGTATCACATGCTGCTCCATGCCAAGACGGTGGAACACTCCACCCGGATGAAGGCCATGGACAGTGCCAATAAAAATGCCGATGACATCCTGCGGGATCTGTCACGGCAGCTGAACCGCCTCCGCCAGAGTGTCATCACTCAGGAGATCACCGAGATCATCGGCGGTGCGGAAGCTTTGAAATAGGAGGAAATATGGCAGAGAATGCAGGAAAGATCGTACAGATCATCGGACCTGTTCTGGATATCCAGTTCAATTCGAAAAACATGCCCCAGATCTTCAATGCCCTGGAGATCAAGTTGGGCGATCGGCTGCTCTATGCCGAAGTAGAGCAGCACATAGGCGGCGACATCGTGCGGGCCATTTCCATGGAACCCACCGAAGGCCTGAAGCGCGGCATGGAAGTGTTGGATATCGGCGCGCCCATCACGGTGCCCGTCGGCCAGCAGACCCTGGGCCGGCTCTTCAATGTACTGGGCCAGAGCATTGATGGCGGTCCCGCCGTCTATGCCGACAAGTACCTGCCGATCCACCGCAAGCCGCCGAGCTTCGAGGAACAGTCGGTTGAACCGGCCATGTTTGAGACCGGAATCAAGGTCATCGACCTGCTGGCACCCTATATGAAGGGCGGTAAAGTCGGTCTGTTCGGTGGTGCCGGGGTCGGCAAAACCGTCCTGATTCAGGAACTGATCAACAATATCGCCAAGGAATCAGGCGGACTCTCCGTGTTCACCGGAGTCGGCGAGCGTTCCCGTGAAGGCAATGACCTTTACCGGGAAATGCAGGAGTCAGGGGTTATCAAGAACACAGCCCTGGTCTTCGGCCAGATGAATGAACCTCCGGGAGCGCGCATGCGCGTGGCTCTGACAGGTCTGACCATGGCGGAGCATTTCCGCGATCAGGGACAGGATGTGCTGCTGTTCATCGACAATATCTTCCGGTTCTCGCAGGCCGGTTCGGAAGTATCCGCGTTGCTGGGCCGGATTCCGTCCGCGGTAGGCTACCAGCCGACCCTCGCTACGGAAATGGGTGCGCTCCAGGAACGGATCACCTCAACCCGCCGCGGCTCCATTACTTCGGTTCAGGCTGTCTATGTGCCCGCCGATGACCTGACGGATCCCGCTCCGGCAACGACCTTCAGCCATCTGGACTCGACGACGGTTCTCGACCGGAAAATCGTGGAGCTGGGGATCTACCCGGCGGTGGATCCCCTGGCGTCCAATTCCCGGATCCTGGATCCGAAGATCGTCGGGCAGACGCACTATGATGTCGCCCGCCAGGTCATCCAGGTATTGGAAAAGTACAAGGAGCTGCAGGATATAATCGCCATTCTCGGCGTAGAGGAACTGTCAGAAGAGGATCGGGCCCTGGTAGCCCGGGCCCGGCGGATTCAGCGCTTCTTCTCCCAGCCGTTCCGGGTGGCTGAACAGTTTACCGGTATGCCCGGCCGGTTTGTCCCGGTCCGGGAAACCATTCGCGGCATTCAGGAAATTCTGGAAGGCAAGCATGACCATATCCCGGAAGGCGCTTTCCTGTTCTGCGGAACCATCGAGGATGTGCTGGAAAAAGCCAGGGAGATGACCGGAGATGCATCTTAAAATTGTCACGATGGAACAGACCCTGTGGGACGAAGAGATTCTTTCCATTCAGGCGGAAAGCCCGACCGGGCAGTTCGTCATCCTGAGTCACCATGCCCCGTTGATTGCGATGACGATTCCGTCCCCGACCGTTCTGACGCTGGCTGACCGGCAGAAGAAGATCCTCTATACCGGCGATGGCATTCTGCGTGTCCTGAACAATGAAGTCATTTTCATTACGGATCAGGCCGAGTGGAAAGAGGCTCTGGATGCAACGGGAATTCGTGCCCAGCTGGCAACGGTTGAACGGGAGCTGACCAGCCCCGGTGCGCCCACTCACCTGAAGGAAGAAAAGATCCGACTGACCGCTCAGCTGAAAACTGCGCTGCTGCCGGAATAGCTTCCGGGAGGAAGGCAGCCGGGCGTTGAGCAGGGACTGCCTCAATGAACCCCGAATGAAAAAATCACATAAAAATCCCGAAACAAAAAGGACCGTCTGGTCCTTTTTTGTTTCGGGATTTTTTCGTTAAATTATTATTTGCGGATTTTTCGTTTGATTTTATTGCTTTGGGTCTGCCGGGAGGTTTGTTATTTCTGCCTGGCGGTTCGGACCAGGTCGCAATAGCCCTGATGCAGGACGGCAGTATCCATTCCCAGGGTAATTCCCCGAATGCCCAGATCGGTCATGGCCTTGACGTTTGCGGGATCACCGGTGAACACCATCAGGAGTTTTCCGTTCGCCAGGACAGCCTGGCAGATCCGGCGCAGTGCGGCTTTAAAATCCGGATGGTCAAACTGACCGGGAATGCCCATGGAGATGGACAGATCGTAGGGGCCGATAAAGAACCCGTCTATTCCGGCCAGGGCACTGGCGTCTTCGATGACTTCCAGGAGCTCCCTGGTTTCGCACTGGGGCAGTACCAGAACTTCCTGGTTACAGTGGCTCATGTACTCGTCGAGAGTGCCTTTGGCCCACTCCTGAGCCCCCCAGCGGGAGACCCGGGTGGGGCAGAAGCTGCGTTCTCCGATGGGCGGGAACTTGGCAAAGTCTACCAGCAGCCTGAGCTCTTCCAGAGTTTTGATGCCCGGCACAACCAGTCCCTGTGCGCCGGAATCCAGGATGCGCTGAATTTCACGGTGGCTGATCTGCGCGATGCGGACCAGGGGAGTCAGTCGGGCGATCTCCGATGCCCGGATTAAATCCAGGATGGTTTCAGCGCCCATGGCACTGTGCTCCGCGTCCAGAATGACATAGTCCAGACCCGTTCCTTCCATGGCCTCCACGCTGTTCATATGGCCGATTTCCAGGAAGGTGCCATAAGTGGTATGCCCCGCCTCCAGGGCTCGCTTCAATTCATTCTGCATGTTGTTACCTCGCTTGCCGATTGTTTGCTCTGGCTTCATTCTACCACAGGAGCTTGCTGCTGGCGTGCTGCTGGGACCCGGTTTCTGTTTACCCGGCTGCTGTTGGCCTGGCTGGAATTTCTGCCGGATTGCTGCCGGACTTCCCGCTCATTGAAAGAGGAATCTCAGGAGATTTCAATTCCCACTCTCAGTAATATTTGTCTGGAGTATCAGAAGGGGAGGTCCCTGACTGCTGCCAGGGACCTCCCCTTGGTTGAAGGTAAGAATTAGTTCTGGTTCAGGAAGTCCACTGCGTACTGGGCATACAGGGCAGCGCCGTTGGCCAGAACGTCTTCATCAATGTTGAAGCATTCATGGTGATGGGCGATGTGGGTCCCCTTGTCCGGATTGGCGCAGCCGATGAAGGCGAAACAGCCCGGCTTGTTCTGAATGTAGTAGGCGAAGTCTTCGCCGCCGGTGGTTGCCGGTTCCAGTACAATCTGCTGCGGCTCGAAGATCTTGAGCGCGGCGGCCCGGGCAAGATCAGAAGAGGCCGGGTCATTGATCAGCGGCGGGGTGACGAACTTGTAATCCAGGGTGGCTTCGCCGCGGTACATGGCGGCGGTATTTTCGATGATTCGTTTCATATCGCCTTCGATGGAGCCAGCAATGGCTTTGGAGAAGTAGCGGTTGGTTCCGGAGAGCTTGGCGTCGCCGGCAATGATGTTAAAGCGCTTGCCAGCTTCAATGGTTCCGACGGTGATGACCAGGGATTCCAGCGGACTGGTTTCCCGGCTGACCAGAGGCTGCAGGTTCATGACGATGGCCGAGGCGATGAGGGCGGCATCCACTCCCTGCTGCGGCATGGAGCCATGGCCTGACTTGCCCTTGACGGTGACCTCCCACCAGTCGGCAGCTGCCATGCGGCCGCCGGCTTCGACAGAGACCTGACCGGACGGCATGACCGACCAGATATGAGCCCCGAAGAAGTTATCCACTTCCTGATACCAGTCGCCGGCGGCCATGAGCTGGGAAGCTCCCCGGCCAACTTCTTCGGCGGGCTGGAAAATCAGCTTGACGCTGCCGTTGAACTGGCCCTTCAGTTCGGACAGGATTGACGCAGCGCCCAGCAGCATGGCCGCATGCGCATCATGCCCGCAGGCATGCATTTTTCCTTCGACCTGGGAACGGTAGGGCACCTCATTCTTTTCCGTGACGTTCAGGGCGTCGATGTCGGCGCGCAGACCAACACAGGGACCCGGAGCAGCGCCCTGAATGGTTCCGATCAAGCCGGTGGCCGTGGGGCGGATGTAGGGGATGCCCAGGCGATCCAGCTCTTTGGCGATGTACTCTGTGGTTTCAAATTCCTGTTCGGAAAGTTCGGGGTTCATGTGGAAGTGACGTCGGGAATCGACAATATATTGTTCATATTTTTTGGCTGATTCTTTGATATTCATGTTGTCTCCTTTCATTGAGAGGGATCAGGAAGGATTTGCGCAGCGGGATGGCTCACCCAGGGAAATGGTCTGCGCAGCGGGATGGCTCAGGCAGTAAAAATGGTTTTTGGCAGCGGAATGGAAACGCCGGATGGGCGAAGATCCATCAGCGGACCATCGGACTGAGCAGGCCGGCCAGAACGACTGACGCGATGGAAACGGTGATGAAGCCGGCAACCAGCATTCTGGGAAGGATCTGGTCCAAAACCAGCTTCTGCTCCTGCGGATCATCACTCGCAGTATTGGATACTTCATGGGAGATGATATAGGTTCCGGGGAATCCGAACAGGGCGGAGGCTCCGATGGCAATGGCGATATACGGGGAAACCTTCAGCAGTTTGGCGGCCAGGAAGGAGAAGATCACGATGCCGATGGCACCGATCGCCAGGGCTTTTACGATAACGGGCAGCAAGTTGATGACAATTTCCGGGGTGGCCTTGGACAGATTGTTGAAAATGACGGCCATCAAGGCAGCCATGGCCAGCCCGAAGGAATTGGCCTTGGAGAGGACGCCGCGCTCCAGGAATCCGGTTTCAGCAGCCAGTACACCAAACAGCAGGGCCAGAATGTTTTTATCCAGAACATTGAAGCCGGCTGCTTTCTGGGCAGCGTAAGAGATCACAGTGGCCAGGAGGGCAATGATTGCGGTCTTTGCCAGCAGGATGTTATCGGATTTGAACTTGGCCAGGAAGGCGGGCTTTTCAGCTGCGGGAGTGGGAGCAGCAACAGCTTCGGGGCTGCTCAGAGCGCCCTTTCTTTTCAGAATGGCGGCAGCCTCTTTTCTCAGACAGAAGGAAGCCACCGGATAGCCGATGAAACCCTGAACCACAACTAATAAAGTTGCCAGAACCACATAGGAATCATTGCCGATTTTAGCGGCAGCCTCAGCCATCTGAATTCCGGCAATTACTCCGCCGGCAATGGGCGGCGCTGCGATCAGGGCGGCGTTTCGATCCATTACCAGGCTGCCCACGGTCAGAAGCAGCACGACAATCCCGACGATGGCGGCCAGTGCGATGAGAACAGTGCGCCACTGCTGCACCAGCTGCTGAAAGTTCAGCATGGTCCCCATATGGGTCAGAAGCATGGTGATCAAAAGAGCGCCGATGGCAAAGAGCTGGGAACTGGCAAACAGATCCACGGGTACTCCGGACCAGAATCCGATGAGGAACAGGACGGAACAGGTAAACATCATGGAAACGATACTTTTGGTTTTTACCGAAATGATGTCACCGATGGTGTACACAATCAGAACAAAACTGAGTGCGATGATTGGCTTGAGTACAGGATCGGCGAAGAGGGAAGAAACGATGGATGAGAAAAACATAACGATACCTCCTGAAGAATGGTTGTATAAATATGTCTATCATATGGATAAAAAGTGAATGCGTCAACTGATGGATTATCAATGATTTGCCTGCAATGATATGAGAAACGAACTGATCGTCAAAATAATCGATTAAGTAAACGAATGTCAGTATCTGAATTTGAATAAATATGTTTTTCATGCTGGAAATCACTATTTTTAGTCGGCTTAACCGCAGGGATGTGATACAATGAGGTCACCAGATCGCTCCGGGAACCGAAGCAATGGGATTTGGTGGGTTGAAATCGGGTTTTTTGCAGATTTTTTCCGGGTTTTGAAAATTAACGTAAAAAAAGGCTTGTAAGATCGACCGGTTACCGTATATAATAGTCTTTGTCAGTTTACTTATGGAGGAGTTCCCGAGTGGCCAAAGGGGGCAGACTGTAAATCTGTTGTCACAGACTTCAGTGGTTCAAATCCACTCTCCTCCACCATGAAACTGACACTAACCGGCTAAGCCGGTTCTATGCTGGTGTGGCTCAAAGGCAGAGCAGCTGATTTGTAATCAGCAGGTTGTCAGTTCGATTCTGACCACCAGCTCCGGAGGAGTTCCCGAGTGGCCAAAGGGGGCAGACTGTAAATCTGTTGTCACAGACTTCAGTGGTTCAAATCCACTCTCCTCCACCAATCCGATAATTAAATATTGACTCTTATCCAGAGAGGTGGAGGGAATAAGGCCCTGTGAAACCCGGCAACCGGCAGTATGTACGGTGCCAATTCCTGCGCTATGGCGCAAGATGAGAGAAGTATTCCACTGAATTACCTCTTGTTTTGTTGCAAGAGGTAATTTTTTTATGCGTTCATCGGCCTGACAAAACCGATCCGCGCCACCAACCCAGACTGTTGTTACTTCAGCAAACTGCTAAAATTAAATGTTATGGAGGAATCAAATGAAGAAACTGTTTACCTCGGAATCCGTGACGGAAGGACATCCCGATAAAGTCTGCGATCAGATCTCTGATGCGGTGCTCGATGCCATCCTGGCTCAGGATCCCAATGCCCGTGTCGCCTGCGAAACCTGTGCCACGACCGGCATGGTCCTGGTCATGGGAGAAATCACGACCAGCTGTTATGTCGATATTCCTAAAATTGTCCGCCAGACGGTGTCGGAGATCGGTTACGTCCGCGCCAAATATGGTTTTGATGCTGATACCTGTGCCGTTCTGACCTCAATTAACGAGCAGAGCCCGGACATCGCCATGGGTGTCGATGATGCTCTGGAAAAGCGCGGTACTTCTCAGAAAAGTCAGGAAGAAAAGTTTGGAGCCGGAGATCAGGGCATGATGTTTGGCTTTGCAACCAACGAAACGGACAGCCTGATGCCGATGCCGGTGTATCTGTCCCATAAGCTGGCCATGAAGCTGGCAGATGTCCGCAAGGACGGAACCCTGCCTTACCTGCGGCCTGATGGCAAGACTCAGGTCACCGTGGAGTACGAAAATGAAAAGCCGGTCCGGGTGGACACCATTGTGATTTCCGCTCAGCACGCACCGGAAATCGGCTGGGAACAGATCACCCGGGACATTAAGAAATATGTCATTGAGCCGGTGGTTGACGCTCATCTGATGGATGAGAACACCCGCTTCCTGATCAATCCGACCGGACGCTTCGTTCTTGGCGGACCGGGAGCTGATTCCGGACTGACGGGCCGTAAGATCATCGTCGACACCTACGGCGGATACGGCCGTCACGGCGGCGGCGCTTTCTCCGGCAAGGATCCAACCAAGGTGGACCGTTCCGGTGCCTATGCCGCCCGCTGGGTTGCCAAGAACCTGGTTGCCGCCGGCGTGGCCGACAAGCTGGAAATTGAGCTGGCTTATGCCATCGGCGTTGCTGAACCGGTCTCCATCGAGGTGGATACTTTCGGAACCGGAAAGCTCTCGGAAGAACGCATCATTGAGATCATCCGCCAGGTGTTCGACCTGCGGCCCGGTGCCATCATCCAGAATCTGGATCTGAGACGCCCATTGTACCGCCAGATCGCTGCCTACGGTCATTTTGGCCGGCCGGAGCTGGATCTGCCATGGGAAGAACTGAATAAAGTTGACCAGATCAAAAAGCTGATGGCTTAGCAGACTGGGAGAATCAGTCGATGCCGGCCCCTGGGGCCGGCTCGTCTTTTTCAGAGAAAGGAGAAAGGATGACCAGGCGATTTAAAACAATACTATGGGGGACTGCCGGTCTGCTGTCCCTGGTAATGATCCAGGCCGGCCAGTCCAGAACAATCAAGATGAAAGCAACCCAGCTGTTCTATCCGGACCTGCCGAAGGAACTCGACCACTATCGGATGGTGCACATATCCGATCTTCACGGGGCTCGCTTCGGCCGGGAGAACCAGTCGCTGGTGCGGCGGATCATGGCGCTGGAGCCGGATGTGGTCTGCATGACCGGGGACATGGTCCATGGCTCTTCTGACGACGGGGAAGCCCTGAGGAACCTGGTTTCCGGCCTGGATCAGAAGCTGGTGAAGCTGATGGTCTCCGGCAACCATGAAAATGGCCGGCGGACTCTTACGGGCATTGAATCGCTCAATCGTGCCACCCTGTTTGACTCACTGACACAATACAATGTCCGGCTGCTTGACGGCCAGAGCTGGCAGGTGCCGGGACTGCCTCTGATCTTCTCCGGCCTCCCCGACCGGCAGGAGCATTACCAGGGGCTGGGCTTCAACGAAGCCCGGTTTGATCCCGCGGACCATCTGCCGGCGCCGGTCCCGGACTGTTTCAATGTGGCGCTGGTCCATCGGCCGAATTATTTTCGCTCCATTGCCCGCTATGGCTTTGATCTGATGCTGTCCGGCCATACCCATGGCGGAGTGATTCGAATCGGAAGCAAGGGGCTGCTGGCTCCGGAACGATCCTTCTTCCCGGAGCTGGATCAGGGGCTTTTTGCTCACGGCGCCGCCTGTCTCCATGTAACCTCCGGGCTGGGGCAGATCTGGCCGATCCCGCGGGTGAATAACCAGCCGGAAATTGCGCTGCTCGTTCTGCGGCGGGGCACAAAAGCACATCCCCGGATGAAACGGATCGCAGCCAGATCGGCGCACCGCCGGAGATAGAATGGATAAGTAACGGCAGGCACAGCGTGAGTAATTAAGCAAGGCAGAACGGACGATACAGCACATGATACAGCGTGTGATTAAGCTCGTGACATGGAGTGTAATTTAGTGCCTGACACAGCGTGAGACCCGTTAAGCATGAGACGTGAGACACGGCACAGCGTGATACATCAAGGCATAGGGAAGGGAGCGATGAACAACCTCGCTCCCTTCCTCGCAAAATGGCAGTTCCTGGTGATATGGATCTGCGGTTGAATGACCGGTGACGGGATAGATCAGCAGACTTTCCAGCCGCGGATGTAGACTTCCTGGATCCGGATCTCTTCATCGAAAATGACCAGATCTGCATCATACCCGTCGGCGATCCGCCCCTTATTCCGGGATGCACCGCAGCGCTGAGCCGGATTCCAGGTTGCCATCCGGATCACCTCATACAGCGTCAGGTCGGTCTGACTCAGGACGTGACGTACCGCCTGGTCCATGGTCAGAATTGAACCGGCCAGGGTTCCGTCGCTCAGACGGGCGGCGCTGTCTCTGACCGTAACGGTCTGACCGCCAAGCCGATACTCGCCCTCGGGCATGCCGCAGGCCATCATGGCATCGGTAACCAGAATGGAATGCTCCACGCCTTTGACCTTGAACGCGGTGCGCAGCACCGGATTCGCCACATGGATTCCATCCGGGATGATCTCGAAACTGACGGGCGTATCAAAGACAGCTCCGACAGCACCTGGCTGTCGGTGGTGGAAGGGCGGCATGGCATTGAACAGATGGGTCGCATGGCTGATTCCGGCTTCAATACCCGCCAGAGCCTCTTCATAGGATGCACTGGTATGGCCAATGGATACGGTGATGTCCTGGCTGGTGAGATATCGGATCAGTGGGATGGCCCCGGGCAGTTCCGGTGCCAGTGTCACCACGCGGATAAAATCCGCGTCCTCTCCGGTCAGGTTCCGGAAGGCTTCCACCGAAGGGGGCAGGGCATGCTCCCTGGCCTGGGCTCCGGCAGCCTCCGGGTTGATGAAGGGGCCTTCCAGGTGGATTCCCAGGATTCTGGCTCCTTCCAGCGCCAGGGAGTGCTCCTTGATGGTGCGCACAGCCTGACGGATATTCGCCGGTGCCTGAGTCATGGTGGCGGCGAGAAATGAGGTAGTACCGAACTGGCATAATGTCCGGCTGATGGTCCGCAGCGATTGGAGATCTCCATCCATTACATCGGCTCCGCCCGACCCATGGACGTGGAGATCGATGAAGCCGGGGGAAACATACAGGGTGGATTCGCCATCCCGGACCGTTTCATCGGGTCGGATCTGGTCGGGATTAATTCGTTTGATGATTCCTTGTTCCAGGCGCAGGGTGCCTTTTTCAATCCGGTCGGGGTAAATCAGAAGATAATCTTTTAATATCATAGGATTGGCTCCTTTCAGGCTGACGGCACCGGGAGGCTGTACATTGGTCTCTCATTCGACACCGCAGCTCAGAGTGTCCCTATTATAGCAAAGGGATGTGGCTCATTTTGGGACAAAGCACTGAATAAATCGTGAATCTTGGCGATCGATGTATGAAAGAGCCCGGCAGGGCCATAATCAAACTGAAATATGTCGACGAAAGTCCCGGAAAGCCGAGGAAAGTCGTATTGACTCGAGGAAAGTCTCGTCAAGCCGAGGAAAGTCCCTGTGCCGAGGGAAGTCTCGTCAAGTCGAGGAAAGTCCCTGTGCCCAGGGAAGTCTCGTTAAGTCGAGGAAAGTCCCGGAAAGCCGAGGAAAGTCCCAAGGTTGGATCAGAGATAGGGTATAATAAATACAGAACGTATGGAAGGCAGGGTACATGACCATGGAATTTAGAGGAACCGTCAAGGACATCATCTTTCATAATGATGAGTCGGGCTATGTGGTAGGCCGGCTGAAGACAGATGAGGGAATCCTGACCTTTACCGGAACCATTCCCTGGATCTTTGAAGGCCAGCTGCTTTCGCTGTCCGGAGAAATGGTGGAACATCCGTCGTTCGGCAGCCAGCTGAAAGTGAACGCCAGTGAAGAGATCCTTCCCGAATCAAGGGAAGGCATGGAAAAATATCTGTCTTCGGGCATCATCAGCGGCATTGGTCCGGTGACAGCCCGTCGTCTGGTCCAGCGGTTCGGTTCCGAAGTGTTTGAAATCATGGATCATGACATGGATCGGCTGATTGAAGTAGAAGGCATCGGTGTGAAGAAACTGGAACTCATTCGCAAAAGCTACGATAAAAGTCGTGAAGTTCGTAACATCATGGTGTTTCTCCAGAGTTACGGCGTTACGCCAAATCAGTGCATGAAAATATACAACCGGTTCGGGCAGAATTCGATCACCGTCGTACGGGAGAATCCTTATATTCTGTGCGAGGAGGTTTCCTCCATTGGTTTTCGTACCGCGGACCGGATTGCTTCGAATCTGGGCATTGAAAAAGATTCTCCGTTCCGAATCCAGAGCGGGCTCAAGTTTATTGTCAATTCCTTTTCCGGGCTGGGCAATACCTGCATGCCGGTGGAGAAGCTGCTGACGGAAACCGCCCAGACCCTAGAAGTAGCATCTGAACTGGTGCTGGATAATCTGCGCAGCCTGGTTTTGCAGGATGGAATGATGGTAGAAGAAGTGGATGGGGTCCAATGTGTCTTTGTGCCGGCCTACTGGCATGCTGAGATCAACATCGCCTCACGCCTGTTTGCCATGGCGGACTATCCCTATCGCAAGCTGGCGCTGGATGCCGGTCGTTTCATCGAGGACTATGAGGCCGCCCAGGGCATGGCGCTGCATGAGCTGCAAAAGGAGGCCATCCGCGGGATCCTGGACCATGGGGTTGAGATTATCACCGGGGGTCCGGGCACGGGAAAAACTACGATCATCAAGTGCATTCTGGCCATGCTCAAGGAAGCCGGATTGTCTGTCCGGATGGCAGCTCCGACGGGCCGGGCCGCCAAGCGGATGACCGAAACCACCGGAGAGGAAGCGAAAACCATTCACCGGCTGCTGGATCTTGGTGTAACCGAGGATGGGGAGGAAGTCGAAGGCGACGGGGAACTGGATTGTGACTGCGTCATCATCGATGAAGCCTCCATGATTGATGTGCTGCTTATGAACAAGCTGATGGCAGCCCTGAAACCGGGAACCCGGCTTATTATGGTCGGAGATGCTGATCAGCTGCCCAGCGTCGGTCCCGGCCGAGTGTTGTCGGATCTGATCGGCGGCGGAGCGGTCAAGGTGGTCGCGCTGGAAGTAATCTACCGTCAGGGGCAGGAATCCATGATCACAATCAATGCTCATCGCATCAATCAGGGGGATCAGCCTGTTCTCAACTCCAAGGGAAGTGATTTCTTCTTTATGAGCACGAAGGACGGCGCCTCTACGGTGCAAACCATGATCGATCTGGTGAATGCCAGACTGCCCCGCTACAATGCAGCCTGGGACAAAGTCCGGGATTTTCAGATCCTGTCGCCGATGCGCAAAGGCGATCTGGGGGTCACCCGACTCAACGAGCTCCTGAAGGAAATGCTGAATCCGTCCCGCGAGGACTATAAATTCACCTCGTTCCGAACCGGAGACAAGGTGATGCAAAACCGGAACAATTATCAGCTGAAATCCAGGCTGACACCGGAGCTGACCCCGGGCACGCACCAGGAAGAGACGGGGGTATTTAACGGGGACGTTGGCTTTGTGGTAAGAATTGAGGAAGAAGACCAGATCGTTACGGTGCTGTATGATGACGAGCGCTATGTGGATTACACGCCATCGGAGCTGGATGATCTGGAACTGGCCTATGCCATTACCATTCATAAAAGTCAGGGATCGGAGTTCCCGGTGGTGCTGATCCCGCTGTTCATGGGTCCGCCCATGCTGCTCAACCGCAATCTCATCTATACGGCGGTTACCCGGGCCCGGAAAATGGTGGTGCTGGTCGGAGACCAGCGAGCCCTGCGCTTTATGATTGCCAATGACCGGTCGCTGGAACGCTATACTTCCCTGGGCTTCCGTATTCGAAAGTCCGTCGCCGTGCGCAAAGGAGAATATCAGGAATGATCGTTGATTTGGAAGTGCTGACCGGTGAATTGATCAACTGGTATCATCGCTCGACGGTCAAGGCCATCAATGTGGTCACGGTCCCCTACCGGGGCTTTGAACCGCTGGCCGGCCTGCTGGATAATGTTTTGGGGAAGTCCCGTGTGCTCTATATCACCGGACCGGCGCCAGAAACGGAGTCCGTCGAAGCGTATCTGGGGGAACGGGGCATTGAATTCTGTCATGAGGAGAATCCCGACTGCCTGACGGTGGTGTTGGACTTTGATCAGGCGTTCCAGTCCCGGGACCGGTATGATCTGATTGTGTATGATGATGTCAATACATTCCCGACTCACCGCAAAAGTGAGATGCAGGAGCTGCTCAATCATGTGTATTATCGAACGGATCACATCATGGCCTATTCGATGGAACCGGTGTTCCGTCAGGTGATGAATCTCGAGCTGCCGTTGAAACGGGACCGCAGCTTTGTGACGGAGCCGCGGTTTATCGATCTGAAAGGGGAAATCAAAACCGAAATCCCAAGCTCGGTCTATGAGTATATCCAATTCTTCCAGCAGGACCGCAGGACCGTTGTGATTGTAGTACCCGATGAAGAAACGGCTGCCTCCATGACCCGGTATCTTTGCCGCGTCAATCCGGTATACAGTTCGTCCATTCACTTTATCGATGGAGTTGACCCTCACCGACTCAGAGAAATGGTGATGAGGCCGGAAACCGGAAAAATTCTGTTCACGACCCAAATCGAGGATTACCGGGACCTGCCGGGTAATTTTGAGTTTCTTGTGATCCACAGCGATGCCCCCCGCTTCGAATATCGGCAGTTCGTTTTCCTCTGCCTGCGCAGCGGATTATGCGATGACCTCAACGGCGAAGTAATCCTGGTATCTCATCATCACACCTTCGATATGGAACGGACCAAGGAACTGACTCAGAATTACAACAGGATCATATGGGAAAGCGACCAGTTGTTTCTGTAAAGCCCAGGGCCGGCCGCTGGAATGAAGTAACTGAGCACATAAAGAATTTATTCTTTGAGCGGATCAGCTGTCCGGTCTGCGGCTGTGAAAGCCAGGGGATCTGTTCCGTCTGCATGAGCCAGCTGGAATTTTGGGGTGCCTATGAGATCGAGGAACTCAGCGGCTGGGCGATGGTTCATTATCAGGGGCCGGCCCGACAGCTGATCAACAAATTCAAGCAATCGCTATCCTATGATGCTCTGGATGGAATCAATGCTTTGATCGACTGCTGGTGGCAGGAGCTGGGCAAGTCGATCCTGATTTCGAAGGATGGACCGGTTTGGGATTACCTGGTTCCGATTCCCTCGATTCCCCGCAAAGTCAGGCAGCGGGGATTCGACCCCGCCTTTGAAATTGCGCGGCGGGTGTCATCTCTCAGCGGCATTCCCATTCTGCGCTGTCTGGACAACCGGGGACAGGCCGAGCATAAAGGCATGAATCTCAGAGAACGCCGGATCGCCGCAGACGAGGGGTTTGCGGTGATAAAAGACTGGCACGGTCTATGCCGGGGAAAACGCCTGTTGCTGTTTGATGACATCATGACCAGCGGCACGACAATTTTGTCTGCTGCGCAGCTGCTGGCTGAATCCAGTGCTCGGGTCAACTTCCTGGTGCTGGAGCGGGCGGCCCTGTAAAGCGGTCAGACACGGAGGGCTCAGAAGCCGGGTTCCGCTGGTGTCGAAAGCAGCAGGACATTGTGCTGCATCAGGAAACCATGGCCATTGGAGTTGCGGTCAGCGAGGGAATCGGGAACCCGACCCAGGCAGACCGCCAGAGTAAACGGCCGGAAACCGGACAGCCTGGAAGCTCACGACGTTCAATAAAAAACAGCAGGCACTGTTCGTGCCTGCTGTGAGAATTTTTTATTCTTCTTCGAACTGATCCTTGCCGGCTCCGCAAAGCGGGCAGACCCACTCTTCCGGAATGGCTTCGAATGGGGTTCCCGGAGCAACTCCGTTGTCTTCGTCGCCTACGGCCGGATCATAAACATATCCACATAATGTACAAACATAACTCTTCATACTTTATCCTCCTGTGTTCTTTTCATCAAGGGCTGCAGGATAAAATCCTGTCCTGATGAAATTATAGGTTACAACTGGATTGAGAACAAGTACAAATACAATATATTCATGGTTTTTTAGCAATTAGGGGCTGGTATTTATTATGACGAAGACACAAATGAATGAGCTGTTCAACGAAATCAGTCAAAGCCTGCTGGAAGAGGCGGACATGACCGCTCTGCGCAGCCGGAGTGAAGAAATCCGCAGCAGTTATCGGGATAAGCAGGGCAGGACCAGGGATCTGGAGATCCGGGACGAAGCGGGGGCACAGGCTTATCTGGCCTGGAGACTGCCTGTTACCGGGATGGTGATCCATGAAGTGATGGATCGCCTCCTGGAGGCAGTTCCGGAGTTTCGTCCGGAAACCTTTCTGGATCTGGGAGCCGGGCCTGCGGTATCCGTGCTGCCGGTCTCCCTGGCGTTTCCTTCGCTGCGGGCCGCTCACCTGGCGGAGGAACAGGCGGCGATGCGCCAGGCCGGTCAGACTGTGCTGAAGGAACTGGCTCCCTTTCTCTCGCCGGAGTTCAACGTATCTATGGAAGCGGCGGATTTTCTTACAACGGATTTGCCCGAGTCTGATCTGGTGTTGGCCAGCTACTCCATCAACGAGCTGAATGGCGAAGAACTGAGCCGGTTTACCAGAAAACTGATCGCTCTGACCCGACACATCGCCGTCCTGATTGTGCCGGGTACTCCGGAGCATTTCCGGCGGCTGACTGAAGTGCGCAGCCAGCTGGTGGCAGCCGGCCTTTCCATTCTGGCTCCCTGCACCTTTACGGGCCCCTGTCCGATGGAGGAGGAAGCAGACTGGTGTCATTTCTATACCAGGGTTGCCCGCTCCCGTCTGCTCAGGATATTGAAATCCGGTCAGATGGCCTATGAGGACGAAAAGTTCTCGTACCTGATCGTCAGCCGGTGTCAGGATGACACGACGATTCCCTTGATCAGAACGAAAGAACTCGGACGAATCATCCGTCATCCGCTCATCAGCAAGGGCTTCCGGGAAGTCGAGCTGTGCCGGGCTGAAGGCATCACCTCCATTCGCCTGAGCAAGGGGAAACACAAGGAAGCGTACCGTCAGCTCAAGCAGAAGGGCTGGGGAGATACTCTGGAGCTGAACCTGTCTCACCCAGCGATCTCTGAAGAGTAATTGAAAGTGTTGACTGAGGAGATCATTCGGTATCATCAGTGCAGATAGTGTATTTTTTTAATGAAATTTCTGGCTGGTTCGGTAATGGACGGAAGACCAGTATCTTCAGGTCGACAATGTCAGACGGTAGAAGTAAAACAACGGATGAATCTGAACAGTTCAGAACTCTGCAGCACAAGCTTGGAGAGGCCTGTGCAGTCGAATGAGATTGCCAAAGCCAGACAGACATAAAGGAAGGACGAGCGATATTCCCGGTGGGCAAATCGCTCGTCCTTCTTCATGATGGCACGGTGCGTACGTGCCGGAACGAGAAAATATTAAATTGCTTTCTGCTCGGTTCCGACCTCTGCCAGGGCTTTGCTGAACACCTGGACCATGTGCAGGACGGATTTCAGAGTGATCTGGTCTTCATGATCGCGCTTAGGGTTGTACTCCACGATGTCGACGGAGCGGACCATTCCGGTGGAAGTGATGGCTCGGATGAGTTTTTCGGACTCATCATATTCCATGCCGTTAACAACCGGGGTACCGGTTCCGGGAACCAGGGCGGAATCCAGAGAATCAATATCGTAAGAGATATGGATGTCCTTGATATTGCGCCGGCGAAGGAGTTCCATCAATTCCAGAATGATGATCCCCATGCCTTTTTCGCGGATTTCTTCCATGTACCAGACGTTAATGCCGAGGCGGTCGATGATTTCGACTTCTCCGTCGTCAACGGAACGCGCACCAATGATGAAGCAGTTGCGCGGATTGACCTTCTGACCATTGTAGTAGAAATTGGTCAGGGACTCATGCCCTTCGCCCATTGAAGCACCCAGAGGCATGCCGTGGATGTTGCCCGAGGGCGAGGTTTCCGGGGTGTTGATGTCGGCATGAGCATCGATCCAGATGACCGCCACCTCATTGCCGAGCGCTTTGGTTACTCCAGCCAAAGAACCCAGTCCGAGCGAGTGATCTCCACCCACCACGAGGGGAAGTCTGCCTTCGGTCAGGGACGAGACAACCTGGTTTGCCAGGTGAGTGTTGGTGTCTATGATGCCATCGAGATATTTCATATGGGAATGAGCAAGGTATTTATTCTCCGGCTCAATGACCGGTACTGGAATGAAACCGCGATCACGAACCTGATTGCCGGCTGACTGTAAGATATCTATCAATCCATGATCCATCAAAGTCTGAGGTCCATGTTCAACCCCTTCTCTATCACAGCCATAGAAAAGCGGGGCTTTAATTAAATCTATATGCATTTAATTACCTCCATTTACTTTTTACATTATAGTGGATGCTGAAATAAAAAACCACCTTGAATCCAGTAGCTGTAAGGGTTCAGCTAAGATCAGGTTACATAAAAATGCACTGGCGGGAATCTGGACTTATGCAAAAATATAACGGTATTTATGCAGGAAATTCCCGTAAGCGACTGCATCCCGTAAGTACGGCTCGGGAGTTTCATTAATATATATTGAATAATATACATTCTGGGATACATATGGTATTTCAGCATTCTATTTTTTTCTCTAAACCAACAAAATAGTGTATGAATATTTTTTCTGAATGAAGACGATTTACCCCATTGGAGAGAAAATAATCCGATCGGATGCCGGGAATTGGAGAATCCTAAAAAAACATTGAGATTACATAGTATTTTGCGGTAGATGTGAATGAGGATAAATTCAGGTGAGTGAAGAGCAGTGTTCGGAGCAATGCAGAGGAGTGCAGACGAGTGCAGACGAGCGCAGAAAAATCTATATATGAATTAGGTATAAAACTTGGCAGAGTGTAACATGGGTTACACTGGCAGGCCGCCGGAGTTGTCTATAATGACATATGTAAGCAACCGAAAATGAATCGTAATCAGGAGGATTTAATCATGATCGAATTAAACACGACCATTTCAACCGATATGTTCTGTTATCAGTGTGAACAAACCGTTGGAGGAAAAGGCTGCACCAAGATGGGGGTCTGCGGCAAGAATCCGGAAGTCGCCTCACTGCAGGATCTTCTCGTCAACCAGGCCAAGGGACTTGGTTACTATGCGACTCGTCTGATTGAACAGGGGAAAGAAATCGACGCCACGCTGGGCCGGTTTGCCTATGATATTATGTTTACCACATTGACCAATGTCAATTTTGATAAAGAAACACTGCACAAGCTGATCATCAAAGCTCAGACCGTGAAGGAAGCCCTGCGGAAGGAAGCCGGTGTGACCGGACCCGCTGAAGCGGAATACGACGCGCCTGCGTCCATCGAGGACCAGATCCGTGATGGCAAGAAGTTCCATGTACTGTCCGGACGTGACGTACTGGGAGAAGACATCATTTCTCTGCGCGAACTGGCAATCTACGGATTGAAGGGATATGCGGCTTACGGCCATCATGCCGCTGTCCTGGGATACCGGGACGAAGCCTCTGACAAGGCATTCCTCGGATTCCTGGCCAAGACGCTGGATCAGAGCCTGACGGTAGGGGACTGGGTCAACATCAACATGGACCTGGGTCAGAAAAACCTGCGGGTCATGGAACTGCTTGACGCCGCCAATACCGGAAGCTACGGCAATCCGGTCCCGACCAAGGTCAATATCAACCGCGTCAAGGGACCGTTCATCGTGGTATCCGGACATGATCTGAGAGACCTCAAGATGCTGCTGGAACAGACCGATGGCAAGGGAGTCAACATCTATACCCATGGTGAAATGCTGCCTGCTCACGGCTATCCGGAACTGAAGAAATACAGCCATCTGGTTGGAAACTACGGCGGAGCCTGGCAGGATCAGCAGAAAGAGTTCGACAATTTGCCTGGTGCGATCCTCATGACGACCAACTGCATCCAGATCCCCCGCGCTTCCTATGAAGACCGGATGTTTACCTCCGGAGTGGTTCAGATGCCCAACTGCCTCCACATCCTGGCAGATGAAACCGGACATAAGGATTTCACCCCGGTCATCGAGAAGGCGCTGTCGCTGGCTGGTTTCCCGGAAGATGAAAAGCCCAGGGAAATCCTCACTGGCTTTGGTCACAACGCTACACTGTCTCACGCCGGTGAAATCGTCGAAGCGGTCAAGTCCGGAGCAATCCGCCACTTCTTCCTGATCGGCGGCTGTGACGGAGCAAAGTCCGGCAGAAACTACTACACCGATTTCGCAACTTCCACTCCTCAGGATACCGTGATCCTGACGCTGGCCTGCGGAAAATACCGCTTTAACAAGCTCGACTTCGGAACCGTCGCTGGACTGCCCCGCCTGCTGGACTGCGGACAGTGCAACGACGCCTACTCTGCGATCAAGGTGGCCGGAGCCTTGGCCGAAGCTTTCAACTGCGGCATCAATGATCTGCCGTTGTCCATGATCCTGTCCTGGTATGAGCAGAAAGCCGTTGTTATTCTGCTGACTCTGCTGTCACTGGGTGTGAAAAACATTAAGCTCGGACCCTCACTGCCGGCCTTCCTGTCACCCAATGTCATCAACGTACTGGTAGACAACTTCAATATCGCTCCGATTTCCAACGTGGAAGCTGATATGAAGGAATGCCTGGGTTAATTAACCGATAAAGTTCATTGTTCGAGGCAGGTCGTTATGACCTGCCTCATTTGTCAACGATCTAGGATTATGTCACCCCAAAAGTATACTAACTGTGCTGAGATTATGACCTGCCTCATTTCTCATCCCGGTTCGGGATGTGGTATTATAGTACAGTG
>JABNAD010000499.1_pt1 | contig 22469 bp, 20 predicted proteins | sample 7240381 | NCBI WGS metagenome assembly JABNAD01 (sample SAMN11332834, study PRJNA596920) | anaerobic digester metagenome | biome: digested sludge; isolation source: digested sewage sludge-derived enrichment culture grown on H2/CO2 | place: Germany: Goettingen
GAATTGACTATGGGTTGTGTGTTTGTATCTCTACTGTTTAGTTTTCAAGGATCAATTGTTTTTTGCTGACGCTGTTTCGTTGTCAGCGAAGATTATCTTAACATATCCATTATAGCTTGTCAAGCTTTTTTTCAAAGTTTTTTCTTTCTTTTCTTCGAATCATTTGCTTAATTCGCCTTTTTATGTTGCTTTGCTCAACTGCATCTCGCAGTGACTTTTCTTATTATACAGAATAATTTGAACTTGTCAACACTTTTTTACAATTTTCCCTTTTTATTTCTATCAACCACAAAAATAAGGCATCCCGTAGTCGGGATGCCTTATTTTTTAAGCGCTTCTTATTGAGCAGGTGTTGCGGGTGCTGCATCAGCTGGTGCATCAGCAGGTGCTGCGTCTGCAGGTGCTGCGTCAGCAGGTGCTGCGCCTTCAGCAGGAGCCTCTGTATCAGCAGGTGCGTCTGCAGGTGCATCAGCAGGTGCCTCTGTATCAGCAGGTGCTTCCTGTGCAGGAGCCTCAGGAGCTTCCTCTTTCTTAGTACAACCACTAAATGCGAGTGCAAGACCCAAACATACAGCTACAATACAACCTTTACCAAATTTACGTTTCATTTTACATTCCCTCCTTGTTTTTTGCAATCCAACTATAGCACAAAAAATTCATTGTGTACACTCAATCTACCGCATTATATCCCATAATTCGACAAAATGTCGTCAAATAATAGTGTTTTATTAATGAAATTTATTCTTAATATCTATCAATATAAAGTGAATTTCGCTTTAGTAAACACTCTCAAACCGTTGATTTTACTAGCTTTTCCGTCTTTTTTCTTATCTTTAATCAAGTAATTTTAGAACAACATAAACTACGCAAAAAATGTCCCACCTTGCTCCATTTCAATTCTTAATCATTTATTAAGGTGATGACAATATGCGCGTATATTGTAGATTTATGTATTAATTATCATCCATGAGATTAACTTTACATTTTAAGTTTCACTTATACTTGCATCTCCTTTATAAGGTACAAACACAATGTGTCACCCGCAATTACACTTAAATACGAAATAAACCATTGATTTCTCAAAATCCATTTTTACCCCCCCTCTTTATTTGTTCTTTCTAATTGGCTACCTATAAGTTTTTTATATAAAATAACAGTGGATGTCGTTTTTCCGTTCAATACCATAGCTCCTTTTTATCCATATACAAATTGAAGGGCATTCTTTTCTACAAAAAAAACTTCCGCTTGTGTAAAGCGGAAGCTCATGTCAAAAATCAATGGAAACTGAAGGTAAATTCCAAATTTCTTTTGCATATTCTTTTATAGTACGATCACTAGAAAATTTACCACTCTTAGCTGTGTTGTAAATTGCCATTCTTGCCCATCTTTCCTTATCCCGATAGGCATAGTCAACGGCCAACTGTGCCCGTTGATAGTCCGCATAATCTTCAAGTATAAAATACTCATCCGCTCTGCTTCCACCATAACCATTCAGCAGTGCATCATACAACTCCCTAAAAAGGCAGGTATCATTGGAAAATGTGCCATTAATCAAGGCAGTCATTGCCATACGTACCTCTTGGTTCATATTATAAACACTCCAAGGATCATATTCTCCATTATATTTTTCCTGCACTTCTTCAGCGCTCATACCAAATATAAAGATATTTTCTTCTCCAACTTCGTCGAAAATCTCAACATTTGCACCGTCCATTGTACCAACAGTCAATGCACCGTTTAGCATAAACTTCATATTCCCCGTACCTGAAGCTTCTTTACCCGCTGTAGAAATCTGCTCGCTCACATCCGCTGCAGGAATTAACCGTTCAGCTAGGGATACACGATAATTTTCCAAGAAAACAACCTTAATCTTGCCACCAATGCTTTCATCGTTGTTCACCACATCCGCAACGCTGTTGATCAGCTTTATAATTAACTTTGCACGGCGATACCCCGCTGCCGCCTTTGCTCCAAAAATAAAGGTTCTTGGTACCATATCCAAGCCAGGATTCATTTTCAACTTGTTATAAAGCCCAATAATATGCAAAACATTCAAAAGTTGACGCTTATACTCATGCAGTCGCTTCACTTGAATATCAAAAATACTGTCGGGATTGATATCAATGCCCTTTGTAGATTTAATAAATTTCGCCAACGCTACCTTATTTGCCCTTTTAATTTCCATAAATCTATCTTGAAACTCTTTATCATCAACATAAGGTAAAATTTTTTCCAGTTGCTCCAAATCTGTAATCCAGCCATCACCAATTTTTTCTGTAATCAGCTCCGCCAGCTGAGGATTGGCATGCAACAGCCATCTTCTCTGGGTAATTCCATTGGTTTTATTATTAAACTTCTCGGGGTATAACTTATAAAAATCCTTTAGCTCCTGATTTTTCAATATTTCGGTGTGAAGAGCCGCAACGCCATTTACCGAATGACTCCCCACAATTGCCATATATGCCATACGAATCTGTCCATCCGCAATAATCGCCAAACGCCGTATTTTTTCCGGATTATTTCCGTACTTATCCGTCAACTCAAGGCAAAAGCGGCGGTTAATCTCCTCAACAATTTGATAAATACGAGGTAATAAGCGACTGAATAAATCTAACGGCCATTTTTCCAGGGCCTCCGACATAATGGTATGGTTTGTATATGCACAAACTTTCTGGGTTATCTCCCAAGCCTGATCCCAAGGTAAATCATTTTCATCCACCAAAATCCGCATTAATTCAGCCACGGCAATACTGGGATGGGTGTCATTTAGCTGAAAGGCCACTTTCTCTGGTAATAAACTAAAATCCCCATGGTTTTCTTTGAATCTGGCAATCACCCGTTGAACTGTTGCAGAAATGAAGAAATACTGTTGACGCAAACGCAATTCCTTCCCTTGATAATGCTCATCCGCAGGATAAAGCACATCCGTTAATGTTTTTGCCAAAGTTTCTTCTTCCGCAGCCTTTTGATAATTGCCTTCGTTAAAGTATTTTAAATCAATTCTGTTTTTTGCCCGTGCATCCCACAAACGCAAGGTGTTCACCGTATTATTCCCGTATCCCACTACAGGATAATCATAGGGAATAGCCATAACAGACTGATAACCCTCCTGTACAAAGCGATACCCTCCATTTTCCTTGGGTATTGCCCTTACATGCCCACCGAATTTTATTTCCACCGCATACTCGTTTCTGCGTATCCCCCAAGGATCTCCGTCCTCTAGCCAGTTATCTGGTGCTTCCACCTGATATCCGTTTTCAATTTTTTGCTCAAAAATTCCATAGTGATATCGAATACCGCAGCCATATGCAGGCAGTTCCAAAGTGGAAAGAGAATCTAAAAAGCAAGCCGCCAGTCGACCCAGACCACCGTTGCCAAGGCCCGGATCCGGTTCAGCATCCTCTACCGTATTGTAATCAATGCCAAGTTCAGCAAAGACCTCTTTGATTACGGTATTCATCCCCATGTTAATCAGGGCATTTCCCAAAAACCGCCCCATTAAAAATTCCATAGAAAGATAATATACAATCTTCGCATCCTTCTCACTATAAGTATCGTGGGTTTTAATCCATTTATCCGTAATCAAATCCCGTAGAGAAAACACTGCCGCATGATAAATTTCTTCTGCCGATGCCGTTTCAATATTTTTTCTATAAAGTGTCTTTACATTTTCTCGAATCATGGTCTTTAGTGTTTCTTTTTCTATTCCAATTTGCCCCATAAGAAACCTCCTTTAATGGAATGCCCTTCTCTATTGTATTTTTCTCGGCATTTTTTATTTACTATATCAAAGCATACCCAATTTTGCAAATATCCATCTCTTTTAAAGAAAACAAATTACAACACCTAAAATAAATCCTAGAACCCCTCCTAAAGCAGTAAAAAGTGTTTCCTTTATAGACAGACCCTCAGGAAACAATCCGCTGCTGGCAGAATATAAAGCAATTCCCCCAATGATGCCTCTGGCCATAACCCATGACCCATTGGAAAAGACTTCGAATAAAAAAGCCGCTGTAAATATGGCGACACTTCTAAACTCCCTACTTAGCCCTTGATCGGGGAATCTGTTTTCTGCCCAAACACCCATTGTAATCCCCAATATTGAACCCAGGCCAGCCCAAGCCAAACTATCCAAAAAAGCAGGAGGCAAAAACAAGAAACAAAGATATGCTAATATTGCTCCCTCCAGAAAACGAAAGGGCAACGGATAGGCTCTCTTACGCCTACTCGCTGCCCATAGCAGCACCCAATACACAGGAATCGACAGCCATAGACTCATTCGACCTTCCCCCTTATTCCATATACTCTATCATATGGATGGAAAAAGCCTTTCATTCCGCATCAAAATGCAAATATGATACCTATTGCCGCCCCCACTGCGATATAAACCACCGGGTGCTTTTGAAATTTATTAGTTAAAAAAAGCATTACTACAAATAGAATACATTCCTTTATTCCAATGAAGCCAAGAAAATTTTCCATTGAAAGATCAGTAATTTCATTTACATGAAATAATGCTGCAAGCAGTACCCCAAAACCCGCCGCTCCAATCAATCCCGTTACCGCAGGTCTCAATAAATAAAATATATCTTCCACATGCGTATTATTTCGAAATTTTTGAAGAAATTTTGAAACAAAGATAATGATTACAACGGAAGGAAAAACCAAACCTATGGTAGCAACAATACCTCCTAGAAAAGTGCCAAATTGAAACCCTGTATAGGTGGCCATGTTCACACCCAAAGGCCCCGGCGTAGATTCGGAAATTGCCACCATATCAGCAATCATGCCCGTATTAAACCAGTCATATTTATCCGCAAGCTTATATAAAAACGGCAGTGTTGCCAAACCGCCACCCACAGAGAACAATCCTATCTTAAAGAACTCATAAAATAAAAGCAACCACTGTGTCATTTTGCTCTCGCCCCCTTTATCATAGGAGCCACTAAACCAAGTAGTCCAGCCCCAAGAACAATCCAAATAGGCGATACCTCCAAAATTACAGATAGCAAAAACGCAGCCACTGCAATGACAGCACAAATTTTATCCACCACAGATTTTTTCCACATTCCCACCACTGCATTTACAATTAAAACGCCTACAACCACACGAATTGCACCAAAAGCATGCTGTACGACAGCAAACTGGGCAAAATTCTTTAATACTGCCGCAATAATCATAATAATTACCAATGAGGGGAATATACTTCCCACTGTTGCCGCAATTGCTCCTAAAACCCCTTTACGCTTATATCCTACGAAAGTAGCTGTATTCACAAAAATAACACCGGGGGTACATTGGCCAATGGCAAAATAATCGAGAATTTCATCTTCTGTAGCCCATCCTCGCCTGGTAACTACTTCCCTCTGCAATAAGGGCAGCATGGCATAGCCGCCACCAAAGGTAAAGGCTCCAATTCTGCAAAATGTAGTAAAAAGCTGCCAAATTTCTATCATACCTTCACTTCTTTCTTTATTCCTCCAGTCCACCTGCCTGCATTTTTTCCATACGGTCTGTGGTAATCAAAGCATTCATTAGTTCATCTAAATCTCCGTCTAATATACTATCTATCTTATACAAGGTCAAGCCGATTCTATGATCGGTAATACGGCCCTGGGGAAAATTATAAGTACGAATACGTTCACTTCTATCCCCGGTACCTACTTGAGAACGGCGGTCTGCTGAAATTGCAGCATCATGCGCCTGTCTTTCTCTTTCATAAACGCGAGCATATAAAACCTTTAATGCCTGTTCCTTATTTTTCAACTGAGATTTTTCGTTTTGGCAAGAAACAACAATACCTGTAGGTAAATGGGTCATACGTACCGCAGAATCTGTGGTATTTACACACTGACCACCATTACCCGAAGCGCGGAATACATCCACTCGAACCTCATTCATATCAATATGAACGTCTACTTCTTCTGCCTCTGGCATAACCGCTACCGTCACTGTAGATGTATGAATACGCCCACCACTTTCTGTGGTTGGAATACGCTGTACCCGATGTACACCACTTTCATACTTCATTCGGGAATAGGCTCCCTTCCCCGTTATCATAAAAGAGACTTCTTTGAAACCGCCCAAATCACTTTCACTGGCGTTCATCAACTCTACTTTCCACCGTCTGTCCTCGGCATAACGGGCATACATACGGAATAAATCTCCGGCAAACAATGCAGCTTCATCTCCGCCAGCACCACCTCTAATTTCAACAATTACGTTCTTTTCATCGTTAGGGTCCTTGGGCAGAAGCAATATGGTAATTTCCTGCTTCAGTTCATCCAAACGCTCCTTATTCTGGGCAAATTCTTCTTTCACCAGCTCACGAAATTCCTCATCAAGCTTGTCGTTTAAAAGCTCCAATCCCTCTTCCACTGCGGCCTTCACTTTTTTATATTCCTGATACGCTTCAATCACAGGGGTCATATCACTATATTCCTTCATACGCTTGCGCCATTCCGATTGGTTGGCAATCATTTCAGGGTCGTTTACCTGATCTGCCAAATCGTTGTATTTGCTTTCAATCTCTGCCAATCGTTCAAACATGGTTACACCTCATCTATTATCCCATTTAATTTTCCAAAAACAACTCTGTCTAAGCCTGCCAAGTCTTTCCTCAATGTACATTGGGAAAATCCATTCTCGTCCATCATAGAAAGCAATGCCTTCCCCTGGTCGTGGCCAATTTCAAAAAAAAGCCATCCTCCGTTTTTCAGCCAGTGATGACTGTCTTTTATAATACGCTGGTAAAACGCTAAACCATCTTCTCCCCCGTCCAAAGCATTCTCAGGCTCAAAATCTCGAACCTCGGGCATCAATCTTTCAATTTCTGCCTTTGCTATGTATGGCGGGTTGGAAACAATGGCATCAAAGCTCCTCTTCCATTGAATGGGAACCTGAGCGAATAGGTCACTTTCTAGCCACACTACCTCAGTTTGATTCACTTCTGCATTTTTCCTTGCAAAACCCAATGCCCTGGGGCTGATATCTACTCCTGCACAATTCATCTTTCCATAATGGGCAAGACAAATGGGAATGCATCCGCTTCCCGTGCCTAAATCAATCACCCGTTGTATGTTATTCTCCTTTGAAATGGACAACACCGATTCCACTAAAAGCTCCGTATCCCCCCGGGGAATTAATACCCCCTCGCCAACAGTAAAGGGTAGCCCCATAAATTCGCATTGCCCTAAAATATACTGCAAGGGACGGTTCGACTCTCTTTGATTCAAATAATCATTGTACCTAGCTTCTTCCTCAGGCGAAATGATTTTTTCTCCATGGGTAAACAACTGTATCCGACTCATTTGGCATACTTCCATTAATAAAAGCTCTGCTTCAAAGGCAAAATTCTCTTTTCCAGCCAACTGTAGACGGTGCTTGCCTTCCAGCAAAGCATTGGCAACAGTCTTATTCTCCTTCATCTTCCAATACTCCCTTCATCGCCGCAATTGCGGTTTCGATTTGGGATGCATCCGGTTCTGCTGTGGTTATTTTCTGTAAACATAGCCCGGGATAGCTGATTGCCGCAACAAGCTTGCTTTCGGATCTTCCTGCCCATCGAATAACCTCATAGGAAATACCTGCAATAAAAGGCACTAAGAAGATCCTGGAAACCAATCGTAATGCAATGGAGTCAGTTCTCACAAAAAAGAACACAATCATACTGATAATCATTACAAAAAGCAAAAAACTGGTCCCGCAACGCTTATGCAGTCTTGTGCAAGGCATGACGTTTTCCACTGTTAATTCCTTCCCACTTTCAAAACAGTTAATGGTCTTGTGTTCTGCACCGTGGTATTGAAAAACTCTTTTGATTTCTTTCATTCTAGAAATCAGAAATAAATACAACAAGAATATACCAATTCTCAATAGCCCTTCAATCACACCTAACCCCCATACTGGCACAATGGTCTTAAAGAAACTGCCCAGCCATACGGGAAGAACAAAAAACAGGCCCATACCCAAAATTAAAGATACGGTAACACTAAAGTAAATCAAAATATCGTTAATTTTATCGCCGAATTTGTTCTGCAAATATTTTTCAAAGGGAGAAAGTTCTTCCTCAGACCAATCCTCTCCGGCAATTTCCGCAGAATGCATTAATATTTTTGTACCTGTAATCAGGGAATCCACAAAAGCCCCAATTCCACGAAAAATAGGATATTTGAAAATACCCTTGTTGGCTATTCCACCCCATTCGTTTTTTTCAACGGTAATCCCACCTGCGGGGTTTCTCACTGCCATGGCATAAATGCGTTTGCCACGCATCATAACACCCTCAATAATCGCTTGTCCGCCGATGCTTGTAGGGCGTACTCTTTTTTCCTTATCATCATTTGACACTGTATCAACTCTTTTCGTCTGTAAATTTCTATTGCAATTAAATATTATATCATAAAAGGTAGAAAACTAAAAATTATTTTAGAATTATAATCTGTATTTACCTAAAATTGTCAAAAAATGTAGAATAGAAGGCTTTCATCATGCAATGTAAAATAAATTCACTCAGAATAAGTACAATCAACTATGCCCCACTCTTATATAGTCCATTCCATTATTTTACCAAAAGAAATCCCGCTTTTCTGACGGTTGTAAACGATAGACAAAAATATTTTTAATTACAACTTTTCCTGAATAAATAAAAAAGTGCAGGGATAAACTCTCTGCACATTTCTCATTCTCGTTAAATTTAGAAGAGAGAGTGATAATCACCTTTACCCTTCCAATCTTGCAGAAATTACTTTCTGCCGTATTTTTTGTTGAATTTTTCCACTCTACCGCCAGCTTCCAAAAGCAACTTCTGGCTACCTGTGTAGAAAGGATGACACTTAGAGCAAACTTCGACTCTGATTTCGTCCTTTGTAGAACCTGTTACAAATTCATTACCACAGTTACATCTTACTTTAATCTGATTGTACTGGGGATGGATTCCTTCTCTCATTTCTTTCACCTCATTTTTTAAATTTGTTGATCAATAATTTTTTATTATTTATAGACAACATCAGTAGTGTATCATATGTTCTTTCCCTTTGCAATAAAAAATTCCAAAAAAGAATCACTTATCAAACAGTCCTAAGGTCTTCTCCCAGAAGGGCAAACGCTCCATAAACTCTTGGTTATTTTTGGTCTTTCTCATCAAATCGTAAAAACCTTCAACCATTTCCATCTGGCTCATGGTAGACGCCATTTTCCTAAGGGTAAAGTTACATTCCAGCTCTTGCTCAGTCAAAAGCTTCTCTTCCCGCCTGGTTCCCGACTTAATAATTTCCACTGCGGGGAAAATACGCCGTTCAGACAGTCTTCTGTCCAACACCAACTCCATATTGCCTGTACCCTTAAATTCTTCAAAAACAACTTCGTCCATTTTACTTCCCGTATCCACAAGGGCTGTAGCCAATATGGTTAAACTGCCACCTTTTTCAATATTTCTGGCAGCACCGAAGAAACGCTTTGGCATATACAACGCCGCCGGGTCCAAACCACCGGAGAGGGTTCTTCCACTGGGTGGAATGGTCAAGTTATAGGCTCTGGCCAGCCTTGTTAAGCTGTCTAGGAGGATGACCAAATCTTTTCCTTGTTCCACAAGGCGCTTTGCTCTTTCCAAAACCATCTCTGTCACTCGTTTATGGTGTTCCGGCTGTTCATCAAAAGTAGAGTATACAATCTGAACATTCTCGCCTTCTATGGATCTCTGAATATCAGTTACCTCTTCTGGTCGCTCATCAATCAAAAGTACGATAAGATGTACTTCCTTATGGTTTTTTGTAAGGGCATTGGCCATTTGAGTCAAAAGAACGGTTTTGCCAACCTTAGGGGGTGCTACAATCATTCCTCTTTGTCCCTTCCCAATGGGCGCACAAAGATCGATGATTCTTCCTGAAAGCTCTTCTCGACTAACCTCAAAGCGCAGCTTTTCTTCAGGGTAAATAGGTGTCAAATCTTCAAAATTTGGGCGTTTTGCCGCCTGATCAGGAAAGTCTCCGTTAACCGATTTTACAAATAACAGGGCACCAAACTTCTCACCCTCTCTTGCCGTACGAATATTTCCCTTCACTGCATCCCCAGTTTTTAGATTAAACCTTCTGATTTGAGAAGGAGACACATAAATATCGCCGGACCCAGGGAGAAAGTTCTGAGTTCTAAGGAACCCAAAGCCATCGGGCATTACCTCCAGTATTCCCTCTCCCGGTACGCTATTTTCCATAACCGCAGCTTTTTCTTCCCTTTGTAAATTTCTTTCCCTGTGGGCATTCCCCTCATCTTTGCCCTCCGTGGGCAATTCGGGTTTTTTCACCGGCTCCTGATTGTCCTGCAGAGAAAAACCATAAGCAGTCACACGCTTAACGGCAACACGTTCCGCCTGAGACTGCTTTTCAGATATCTTTACAATCAATTCACTTTTTTTAAGAGAGGAAATGGACTTAATGTCCATTTCTCTCGCCATTTCTCTCAATTCTGCCAGAGTTTTTTTCTGCAGATCGTTTTCCATGTTCTATTCTCCTATCTTTTATCATCTAGGAATTTTCAGCTTTGTTCCAACGCCGATGGTATCTGTTTCCTTTAAATTATTTGCATCTAAAATTTTCTGATATTCAGCACCATTCCCTAACATCTTCTGGGCAATTTTCCATGCAGTGTCACCATCTTGTACAACATATTCTGTTGCACTTGTGCTATTCCCTGAAGCATTACTTGTTGTATTGGGCTTAATTGAACTAGAATTATTTGAACTAGGGGTATTTGTGTTGGAATTGTCTGCGCTAGACGTGCTTTTTTCTGGGTTGGTACCTTTCAAGTCTGCCAATTCTTCTTCCAACTGCATTTTTTCAAGTTGGACTTTTTCATACTTGCTACTCAAATCTCCATTGGCAGTCACCTGATTCTGGGCCTCCTCTAACTTACTACTTAGGCTGACACATTTAAAAATCAGGAACACAATTAATATTAGCCCAATGATGCCTAAAATTATACTCAGCTTGCTCATCCCGCCGCGATAATCCTCATCATCATCATAATCATCATAAAGACTGTCTAAATTCTCCTGTTTAGCTTTTTCTGCAAAATCCAAATCCTCATATCGACCTCTGCCATTCGGTGTAAAATCTTCAAAAGCATTTTCTTCTTTTCTAGATTTTTTCCGCTTTGCAGGCGCAAAAGTCTGTTGAGAAGCTTCTTCTATCATTTTAGATTTTTTGCGGGAAGGCACTACGCTTACATACTGAATGCCATCATCATACTCGTCCTGTTCCATTTTATGCCCGGAAGAAGCCATATTATTCGTATCTTCTCCAGAAGGATCATAATTATTTCTTGCACGTCTTGAAACATATCTAGTGGGATCCCCCTCTTGCTGTGGTGCCTTTCTAATTTCATTGATTTCACTGCTTACCTGTTGCATTCTTGCCTCCCGAACCTCCTCAATATCCTCTCTGGAAGGACGTCTTTTAGAGCGACTGTTTTCCGTGTTTCCGTCCTTACTCATTAAAGGGTGTGTCTGCATTAAAATATCAACTACTTCCTTTGGTAGATCGTTATATAAATCTTCATAGTATTCGTTATCGTTCATACCTCGAGTGCCGGGGCTTGTATTGCTATTTTTATCACCGCTCATAATTTACCTCCGCTGGATTAGGAGATTCCTACTTTTGCTCATAAGAATCACATTATATCTTATTATTTTACATTCTTCCTATTAAAGTGTCAACATATGGGAAACTTTTTCAGAAAAATATAATAAACGCAGTAAAACAGCCACCAATGGAATAGTGGCTGCTTTCCTTACCTTATATTATTTACTTTAATTTAATAACATCATTCACACCGTTTGGTTCTACCACATATTCTAAAGAAATGGTGTCTCCAGCTTGTTTTTTCAAAATTCCCAATTGAGATTTTACCTCAACTTCGAAAAGTTGTTCACTGCCATCCAGCATCAAATAATAGTAAGTGTTCCCATCCGCCACAATATCTTTCATCATGGTAATGGTACCACTAATTTGCAAAGCCTTGCGGGAATCAATGGTATTAATCCCGTTGCCAGCCATTAAATTACGGTATACCTTTTCACATTCAGCCACAGTATCCCCAATAGCAACAATTTGATATTTTTGAATATTCACCATTGCATATTTCTTAACCAGCCCAGCTGCATCCTTCAAAGAAAGGAAGTAAGTTGGCTCATTGGCAATGTTTAATAAAATCGGGAAAGTAGCATTATAGCCTAAATGCTGAACCTGCCCTTCCGCAGAAGACATAGCAGAAATTTCCTTTGCTCCGGAAACCTGATAATACTTAGTTTCCTTCGTTCTGGAATTCATCAGCACAAAACCAACGTTGGATTCATCGCCACCAATGGAAGTAACACCGGTATATACCCAAACGTCATCATCAAGAGCGATATAATTGTAGCCCTCTGTGCTCTTCAAGCACTCCCTTTGTCCGAAGATACTGTTGAGATAGCCTTTCTTCAAGGTGCCATAATAGTCGTATTGTTCAATCAAAAGGTTGGCGTCATAAATCTTGTCAATCCAATGAGGCACGTCGGCAATATCATAATAAACATGCTCACCTGTTACGGCGTTTACCACAATTGCCCCTTTGATATCTGTTCCGCCAAACAAACCGATGGTTTTATCCTGAACAGCGCATACCCAATAAGGAACGCCGCTTTCATCAATTTCAAAATTAGTTGTACGAATCATTGCACCGGGATAACGGAACCGAACATATCGATATAAATTTCGCCCAAAGTGCTCAAAAGGCGAGTACTTAATCCCTTGTTGCAGCTTAATTAGATCAACATTTTGTGTTGTCATATCAATTTGAATATATGCAGGGATCCCTGTACTGCGGTTCGTAATCCATTTAATCAAATCACCGTAGCGAAGAGGGGTAACCCTGACAGGTTTTCCTTGATAATTAATTTGGTTAAAATAGGAACTTACTTCATATTGGGAAACCATATCCACCATGCTTCCCATTTCTCTCTCCGCAAGCTTTGCGGCAGAATCACTATCCAAAATAGGTATTTTGTTATAATCAACCTCATGAATATCAGTTGCAAAGTCGCTGTTTTCCACCGTTAAAATTCGATTGTAGGCAGATGCCCTTATAATAGGCGAAGAAAGCAAAGTACCCACAATATAAAATATTGCCAGTGCCAAAGGAACAATCAAAAGCTTTTTCATGATTTTCCTGTTTGCCGCCCGCTCAGGGCTTGTTCTATCCAGAAAAACCGCACGAAATATGGTCCAAAAGTTAATAATAATCCCTACCACTAGAATCGTTAAAACAAACACCCAACTATCACGAGAATGAATATTTAACGGAGGTAAGTAATAATAATACATACCTGCCCAAATAAGAACAGTCAATATTATTGGAATAAGCCGCTTCTTCATTACAGCTATCACTCCTTCTTTGTTAAAATTAATATAATATGGCGGTATTACCCTCTTTACATCTTCTCTCCAATTCATTATACTATACTATATTTCAAGTAAAAAGTATAGTGGAATTCAAAACACGACCCGTTTTTCTAATTGAAAAGATAAGGAAGTGATTTAAATGAAAATAGAACGTGTAAGCGAAAATCAATTAAAGTTAACCCTTACCAGGGCTGATTTGGTGGAACGAGACTTAAAATTGGAGGATTTGATCAATCCTTCGGAAAAAACACAAAAGCTTTTCCGGGATATTATGGAGCAGGCCTTGGATGAATACGATTTTATTAATGAAAGTACACCCCTTATGGTTGAGGCAGTTCCAGTGGGTATTGACGGCATTATGATAATCGTTACAAAAATTGATCAGAAAAACAAAAGTGAAAATCCTATGGATTTGCTGTTTAAAAACAAAGAGGCACATAAATGGAAAAAGAAACCCCTAGATTTGGTTGAAACAAAAGATCTTGAGGGTGAAGATATACTTATTTTTTCTTTCCAAACCTTGGACGATGCCATTGATGCCAGCCTACGTTTAGACGACTGCTATAGAGGGGAAAGTGCATTATTTAAAAGCAACGAAAGATTTTTCCTCGTTCTGCAGGCGGATACATATACCGCCGATGAAAGTAATGACTATATTGAACTTATTTTAGATGAATTCGGTCAAAAACACATTTCCACTACTTTATCGAAATATTTTCTTCTGGAGCACGGCGAAACAATGATTAAAACAAATGCCGTTGCATCCTTAGCAAAAGCTTTTGGATAACAAAAAATAAAGTTCCTTCCGTTGCAATTCACGTTGCCGAGGGAACTTTTATTTTTTTATTCACATTTGATGTCTTTCAGATAACGATACAAAGGAATCAAATCCCTCCACTTTTCAACAATCATCTGTGGCAGTGCTTCAGAAAATATGATATCCTCAATACTTTTGACTTCATTCACGTAAAAGTTTTTCTTAATATACCATGGGCCTATCTCTTTGGGCAATGCCGAGGCATCTACCTTTTTATAGTCCTCACCCATCAGAATAAAGTCTTTCTTCTTTTCAATTCCTTCAATTATTTTCAGAAAATCAATAGGTTTATTTCGTATCTTCTCTCGATATGCATTGAGATAGGCAGGGGTTGCCTCATAAACTCCCATGCCGTGGCTATAACCTTCCGGGGTTACTTCAAAGTAAAATGCAGGACGCATTTTCCAATCCGTCCCTGTCACTAGTGGCTCTTTCAACACCACCCAGCGGCATGAGCGATAAGGACTTTTATCTTTGGAAAAGCGAATATCACGATTAATTCGAGATACCGACCAGTCCATCTTTTCCCCTGTGGCATCAGCAAAACTCTCAGAAATAGCAGCAGAAAAATGATCAAAGGGTGTTTTTAATACCGTCTTGTAACGCTCCCTGTTCTGATCCATCCATTCCTTGCTGTTGTTCATTCTAAGCTCCCACAAAAAATCTATTGTCTCAGGTAAAAAACCAGTAAAATTTTTCATTTTCTCACCCCTTTATCACTAATTATAGCACAAGCCATTTTTTATGGATAGAAAAAAATCGAATTACCACAGTTCTCCTTCCCTGTTCCCCCAATGCCAGGAAGTATATTGGTGATAACAATTTTATTGCACAATCCCCTATTTCCAATAATCCTAAAATCAACTAAAACAGGGTGGCGACTTTGTCACCACCCTGTGAATAAGCTTTTATAAAGCCTACAAAGAATAAATATTTGAGAAACGATTTGTTCCACAAACCTATCCAATACAAATCAAAATCAATTACAGAATGCTACCAATTGACATAAACAGAGGCGCAAATACCAAAGATACAACTGTCATTAACTTAATCAAAATGTTGATGGAAGGACCGGAAGTATCCTTGAAGGGATCACCTACAGTGTCACCAACAACTGCTGCTTTGTGTGCTTCACTGCCTTTACCACCATGATTGCCTTCTTCGATATATTTCTTTGCATTATCCCATGCACCACCTGCATTGGACATGAAAATAGCCATAACTACACCGGTAACTAAGGAACCAGCCAACAAACCACCTAAAGCGGATGTACCCAAAAGGATACCAACAACCAAAGGAGCAGCTACTGCCATGATACCGGGTACCAACATTTCCTTCAAAGCTGCTGTTGTAGAAATCTCAACGCACTTCTTGTAATCAGGCTTTCCTGTTCCCTCCATAATTCCAGGAATGGTGCGGAACTGACGTCTTACTTCTTCAATCATCTCGAATGCTGCTTTACCAACGGACTGCATTGTAAATGCAGAGAAAAGGAAAGGAAGCATACCACCAATAAACATACCAATGATTACTCTTGGCTCAAGAATAGAAATTTCTGTCAACCCAACTGATTCTGCATAGGATACAAACAACGCCAATGCTGTCAATGCAGCAGAACCAATCGCAAAACCTTTACCCATAGCCGCTGTTGTGTTACCAACGGAATCAAGCTTGTCTGTAATAGTTCTTACAGAATGATCCAAACCGCTCATTTCTGCAATACCACCTGCATTATCTGCAATGGGGCCATAAGCATCAACCGCAACTGTAATACCTGTTGTGGAAAGCATACCAACCGCTGCCAAAGCAATGCCATAAAGGCCAGCTACTGCATGGGCAATAAAGATACCAATTACAATCAAAATAACGGGAATCGCTGTGGATTCCATACCTACAGCCAAACCACTGATAATTGTTGTTGCAGGGCCTGTTTCGGACTGATCCGCAATTTTCTTAACGGATTTATAATCACCGGAAGTATATACCTCTGTGATAACACCAATCATAAGACCAACAATCAAGCCAGAAATAATTGCAACGCCGGCTTTCATATCACCAAAGAATAAGTAGCTTAATGCCAAGGAAGCAATGGCAACCAATACTGCTGCAGAGTAAGAGCCTGCTTTCAATGCCTTGTGAGGGTTAGATTTCTCATCACCCTTAACAAAGAATGTACCGATGATAGAAGCCAGAATGCCAATAGCCGCCAACACCAATGGGAACACAGCGCCTTCTACCTGGAAGTAAATAACCCCCAGCGTAATTGCGGAAATGATAGAACCAACATAAGACTCGAAAAGGTCAGCACCCATACCTGCAACGTCACCAACATTATCGCCAACGTTATCAGCAATAACAGCAGGGTTACGAGGGTCATCCTCTGGAATACCCGCTTCAACCTTACCAACTAAGTCAGCACCAACGTCAGCAGCCTTTGTATAAATACCACCACCAACACGACCAAATAAAGCGATAGAAGAAGCACCTAAACCAAAGCCAAATAAAATGTTAGCATTTTGTGTCAATACATAAATTGTGCCAACGCCAAGCAAACCAAGGCCAACTACGGACATACCCATAACGGCGCCGCCGCTGAAAGCGATAGAAAGGGCTTTGTTCATGCCGCCAACTCTGGCTGCATTTGCAGTTCTAACGTTTGCCTTTGTTGCAACTGACATACCAAAGTAGCCAGCAAGAGTAGAAAGGAGTGCACCAACTACGAAACAGCCCGCTGTCATCCAGTCTACACCAAAACCAATCAAAATAAATAAAACCACTGCAAAAATAACTAAGATACGGTATTCTGCTTTCAAGAAAGCATTTGCACCTTCTCTGATGGCAGCTGCAATCTCTGCCATTCGTTCTGTTCCTTCTTCTTCACGGTTAACCTTCCCCGCAAGAACGAAGGCGAACACCAGCGCAAGTACACCAAATACAGGCGCCAAGTACATCAAGTTTTCCATGATTAAATCCCCCTGATTCTCTTTTGAATTATTTCTTAATGTATTTTAGATATTATTTCCGCCCGACCATTTGATCGGAATAACAAAACCCGACTATCCATAAGATTCCTAATACACATCCTTAGTTAATAAATAGACAAAGACACCACCCTCTTTTTCTGCCATGGTTAGCCCTGTCCCTAGCAGATTACAAAGTGCAGTATCTGACTGTATCCAAATCCTATTTTAAGTCTTATTCTGTCCCACGCACTAGTATAAACGATATGATTAGGAAAAATCAACCCTTTCAGGCATTCCTATCCAATTTTTTTGAAAAAAAATTGTCTTTTTTCAAAAATAAATGACCTTAGTATGCAAAACCCCTTAAAATACCTCTTTTTTTGAAAAACATAGTGAATATTTTCACTCTCCATTTACATTCTTATTTCTATTAGCAGCGCCTTCTATAAACCCACTCAAATACGTATTTTAGTATAGTAAAACCAGCAGGTCATGTAATACCCATAATTGAAATAAATAATCTTTATTGGGAAACATCATTTCCAAATGTATCCCCCTTAGGCGTTCCCATAAAACATTCTTATCCATAAAAAAAGCCTGATTGCAAAAATAATTTTCTCTGCAATACAGGCTTCATTTTTCATAAGTTTTTCAATACTCTTATTGCATTGACATCTTTAAAATACATTCATAGCTTTAGTGATAAATAGACCTCTCAAGGCTTTTCTTATTTAAGCCCTGCACAAAAATTCTGCAACAAGAGGAAGTGTTACCACAGATAAAATGGTGGAAACAAAAACATATTCCGATGCTCTTTTTGCATCATTTCCATATAATTCTGCAAAAGAAGGCAGTGCTGCCGCTGCTGGTGTCCCCATAAGCACTACCAATACATTAAGAGCCATGCCTCTCAAGAAAAAGGCAGCAATGATTTTTGTCATTATTGGCATAATAATCAATGTGAAAAAGCTGAAAATATAAACAACCTTATCTTGAAAAATCTCTCTAACATTTGCTGCTGCCAGTAATGTCCCAATATAAATCATCGACAAACAAACTGTTGTGTTTGCGCCAAATAGTAACGCATCATAGATAGGCGCAGGCAAAGTAATCGAATTCACAAAACAAAATACTCCGATAATTGCGGAAAAACAAATCAAATTAAGAAAAGCGTCTTTCATCAATTTACCAAAAGATTTCTTGTTCTCTCCTCCCAAATTAAACAAAACTGAGCAGACGGTAAACAAAAATACGTTACAGGTAAACATAACTGCCACGCAAAAGATCAGTCCTTCTGCACCGTACATCGCCATAATCAAAGGCTGTCCCATAAAAATAACATTACTATACACGCCACCGCCAGTAAATAGCCCCAACTCTTTCAAGTCCATTTTCTTTATTTTTCCCACTGCAAAAAACATCAGCGCGCCAATACAGCATATAAAAAAAGTTACAACACAGGTTTCCAAAAATCCCGCAAATATTTCAGCTGAATACTCTCTTTGCATCAAAATGACCATATTACACGGTACAGCCACACGGGTTAACACAATGGAAAGTCCCTTTGCATTTGCCGTAGATAAATATTGCTTCTTATGCAGTACAATGCCGACAACCATAAGGATTACCATAGTCAGTAACTGCAAAATAACTGGTATTGCCATATTCAAACCTTCTTCCCTTTGTCACTGAGTGCTCCCTCCGCTCCCTCCAAGAAGTGGAAACATCAATCAAATTAAAAAACTATTCCTTTATTCTATATAAAAAAATATCCCTTTGCAATCTTTTTTTTACGAAATTCGACTTTTTTTTGACAAAGTAAGTCTTTGATAAAGGTGAATAGAACTCTTTGCGGTAACCCAACCTGTTAAAGCCCCAGCCAAAACATCCGTGGGAAAATGAACCCCCAAATACAAACGACTGAACCCCATAATTATTGCAAATACATATGCAGCCATGCCCCATTTTTTATTCAGGGAATAAATAGCGGTGGCTGCTGCAAAAGAAGCTGCTGTATGTCCTGAGGGAAAGGAAAAATCATGTAGCCTAGGGACCAAAATATCATACCCCATCAAATCATATGGGCGCATCCTACCAACCATAGGTTTCAGCAATATATTACAAAATAATGTATTTACGGCCAAGCTAAGGGCCAAAATAATCCCCCCTGACCTGTATGAATTGTTTTTGTTACCTATTAAAAAAAAGAGGATTGTCAATGCAATCCAAATTAGACCCCGATCCCCCAATTGAGATATAAAAATCATGGGTTTATCCATCCATGGGACACAAATAAAACCTCTTAATCCCGTTAATATAAAACTATCAAACGACTGTATCCACACCATATATTTATTATCCACCCCCCAATAGTGTATGCTCCAATAAAATCTTAGCCCCAATCAAAATCAATACTACACCGCCAATAATTTCAGCCTTTGATTGCAGTTTGTCCCCCAAGTATTTACCTGCGTAAGCACCAGCACAAGAAAGCACAAAGGCAACCACGCCAATAATGACGCCGGCCTCTAAAATATTCACATCTAAAATGGCAAAACTAATTCCCACTGCTAAGGCGTCAATGCTGGTTGCCACCGCCTGTAAGAAAAGCATTTTATTCGTTAGTAAAGGGCTGCAACTATCGTTATCCTCTTCACCTTTAATGCTTCCATAAATCATGTTTCCTCCGATTACAAGCAGTAACAAAAATGCAATCCAGTGATCAACAGCCTCTATGTAGGTCTTTACACTACAACCTAAAAACCACCCAATGACAGGCATTATGAACTGAAATCCGCCAAAAAAGGCCGCCTGCCTCAAAGCATCCTTTTTTCCAAACCCACGTGTACAAACGCCATTGGATATAGAAACAGCAAAGGCATCCATAGCAAGGCTCACTGCTATTAAAACAATTGTGATTAGTTTCAAAACCTTTTCCTCCTATTCTTTCAACTTTCAAAGTCTTAGTGGAATATAACACAACCTTTTTCATCAGTCAATTACTCCATTGAAAAGACCATTGCACTATTTATTCTATGTAAAAAAATCAAAAAAGTACAACCTTTGTAAAAATGATACCTTTTTAACAAAAATTGTATTTTGTTGTGTACATTCCTTGTGAAAACATACAAACTCACTCTGTTCATTTTAATATTTCAATAAATCTATATAAAAAAACTATGAATTTGACAATACAAATGCATTCCATTTTATCAGTTCCACTTTTATTATTTTACTGCCTTTACCTTCTCAAAAACAACTGATATGACTTCATTTCATTATATCCTGAAACTTCTCTTTTTAAAACTTAGATATGCCACTCTTTGCCCACAAAATTCTTCTTGTATACAAAAAGGTTTGTTGTCAGCAATGAGCAAACAACAAACCTTTAAACTTAACGATTTAATACCTACATGTAATATCAAATGCTGCCAAATGTTGAAAAAAATTCTGTCTTACTACTATATTAATGTATCCTAAAACAAATTTCACCGAGTTAGGACATATTTGTATATTTTCGCCCTGTGAAATGCAATACCCACCACAATAAAAATTACAAAACCAGCAAAGCCTTGAATCAAATTCTCGGGAATAGAAACTGCCGCAACAGCAAAGCTGCTTTTCAAAATGCCTCCACCTACGAAATAGCCAAAAACCATCCATAGAATGCCCAATACCGACCCCGTCATATTTCTTGGGGTGAAAAATTTCTGGTTGCTCTCAGAAAAAGAAGCAATCTTCCCAACAAGATACCCCATAATTCCCTTTATTATAAAGGTAAAAGGTGCCCAATGGCCATACCCACTTAATAAGTCTGCCATTGCAGACCCTACCCCACCTGCAACCAAACCATATTTGGCACCAAAAAAAACACTAATCAGCAGTATCATGCTGTCACCTAGATGTATATATCCCTGGGTGGCAGATACGGGAATTTGGAATATCATGGTACTCATTGTAACTAACGCAACTAACAGTCCTTGGATACATAATTCTTTTGTTGTCGTTTTCATTGCACTCACATCCTCCTATTTATTAATAGAAGGTTACCATATTTGTGCTATTACGACTAGAGGTTTCAAAAGAAAACGAAAAATTGTATCGAAACAAATAAACAGATTGTTTCGATACAATTCTTTTGACAAAAAAGAATGGAAGTTACAGGGCTCGAACCTGTGACCCTCTGCTTGTAAGGCAGATGCTCTCCCAGCTGAGCTAAACTTCCATGCTTAAGCAATATTAAGATAACTAATGACCCGTAAGGGAATCGAACCCTTGTTTCAGCCGTGAGAGGGCCGCGTCTTGACCGCTTGACCAACGGGCCGAAAAAAATAGCGGAGGAGGGATTTGAACCCCCGACACTGCGGGTATGAACCGCATGCTCTAGCCAACTGAGCTACTCCGCCACAAGTCGACCACTTGATTATACCCATTCCTCCATACGTTGTCAAGCTTTTTTATATCGTTTTTTATGTTTTCTTGCACTATTGACTTCTGTTTATGTACAAAACCTCGTTTGGTTTTATCATGCCAAGCTGTTCTTTTGCAATTTGCTCTATATAGCTATCGCTGTTATAATATTTCTTGCGTTCTTCAAGCTCCAGTTTTTTTTCCTGCTCCATCTGGATTTGAGATGCTACATCCACCCGCTCTTGTCTCAGCTGATCACAAGCTCTCGACCGCCCAAAGACACCAAGGGCAACGGCACAAACGAAAACACTTAAAAATATGCGAATGAAGATTTTATCTAGTCTTGGCTTTTTTTTCCCTATGCTTTCCCTTCGCTGGTCTTTTTGCTTTCGCCTTTTGCGCATTTGGCTCGTCACCACTTTTCCGTTTTTTTCTCACCGCAATCTTCCAATCTCTCCGCAGTGTATTCAGCTTTATTTTTGCATAAAAATTACAGGAATGCAACACTTTTTTCTTGAACTTACCGCAAAAAAAGCCAGCTTTCCTCATGGGTGTACGTATTACCAAATAAACCAACCGAAAGGGCGTCATTATAATAGTAAAGAATAAATATAGCACTTTTTTTACAATGTAAATCACCTTGTCGCTCACGGCAATCACCAAATGACTTAAGGATAAAAAGTATACCCCCATACCACCAAACATGCCCAAAATCATAAAAAAACGTATTTCTCCTGCGTTTGCTCCTAATATTACCACGAAGGCAAAAATAACTGAACAAAGCCAGTATACCCCATCTTCAAGTTGTACCCACAACCGCTTGTGGGGGATAATATGACGGAACAC
>JABNAD010000500.1_pt1 | contig 22447 bp, 28 predicted proteins | sample 7240381 | NCBI WGS metagenome assembly JABNAD01 (sample SAMN11332834, study PRJNA596920) | anaerobic digester metagenome | biome: digested sludge; isolation source: digested sewage sludge-derived enrichment culture grown on H2/CO2 | place: Germany: Goettingen
TTCCGCGAAAATTCTTTTCGCTTGCGTTTCCGTGAACCGTTTTCCCTTGTCGCGAGGAGCGGTTATGCTCCTCCTCACTCCGCAAGTCAACCATTATTTCAACTTTTTGCAAATTAACCACAAAAAGCATGGCTTTCTTGCTCAGCGGAAGTTAAAAATAGCGAAACGACACCACAGAGTCAAGCCGTAGTGTCGTTTTTTCGCAATCATTTGCCGAACTCGCCGACGTTTCAGACAATTTTGACTTTTTTCACCCCTCGCAAAACAACCACCAGCAACGCCCCACACAGCGCACTCTGCCAGGGATCCAGATTCGTCAGCAGCATCATGGTCAGCGCCAGCATGCCGCCAAAGGCGGCTGCCGTAGCGTACATATCTTCTTCAACCGCACGGGCCATATCCCCAAGGCAAAGGTCTCGCGCAATGCCGCCCACAAGCCCGCCCAGTATACCAACCAGTATACTGCCTGTGGGGCCAAGCCCGGCCATCACGCCCTTTACGGTTCCCACGCCAGCTCCTAGCGCCAGCCCCAGCGCATCCAGCCAAAAGAAGGACATCCAGGCCCGGCTGCTTTGCCCTATAATGATACCGGCAATGCCGCCGCACACGCATGCAGCCAGATATTCCCCCTGATTGAGGGTAATGGCGCCATAGCCGAGCAGCCCATCACGAGCGAGCGGCGCGGCCATCCCCGCCAGACAGGCAAGAACGGCAGCACCGCTGAAATGCGCGCCCGTAGAGCGCGCCCGGCAAGATGCGGCAGCGGCCAGCATGAAGCTGGCCGCCAGATCTAACACAAATAAGGGAAGGTTCTGCATACGCTGCACCCAGGGGCCAGACCATTTCATTCATGAAATGCTCCAGCAAGGATTTGCCTGCAAATCATTGCCGCGAAACAGGCACATGCGGGCTTTGCCAGCGTTGAGCGCCTGTTTAAGGCTTTTGCTCTACTTGGCCAGCCCCACTGCCCGGCGTTCACGAATGACCGTCACGCGGATCTGGCCGGGATAGGTAAGGTTTTTCTCAATTTTTTCAGCAATATCCTTGCAGAGAATATACGTGGTGTCGTCATCAACCATGTCGGAGTTGACCATCACGCGAATCTCGCGGCCAGCCTGAATGGCGTATGCCTTGCTGACGCCATCAAAGCTGGTGGCAATGCCCTCCAGATCTTCAAGCCGTTTCACGTAGTTTTCAAGCAGCTCTTTACGTGCGCCGGGGCGCGCGCCGGAGATGGAGTCCGCTGCCTGCACCAGCACTGCCAGAGCCGTTGAGGGGCGCTGGTCTTCATGGTGGGCTGCAATGGCGTGAATGATCTCCTGGCTTTCGTTGTACTTTTTGGCGAGGTCCGCGCCGATAAGGGCATGCGGGCCTTCCACCTCGTGGTCAACGGCCTTGCCGATGTCGTGCAACAGGCCAGCCCGCTTGGCTTTTTTGACGTCCATGCCGAGCTCGGCGGCCATCATGCCGCACAGGGCCGAAACTTCAAGAGAGTGCTGGAGCACGTTTTGGGTAAACGAGGTACGGTAGCGCAACTGCCCGAGCAAACGGACGATTTCCGGATGGATACCGTGAACTCCTGCATCAAAGGTGGCCTGTTCGCCCACTTCGCGCACCTGGGTGTCCAGTTCCTGCTCACACTTCTGCACAATGTCTTCGATGCGGGCAGGATGAATGCGGCCATCCTGGATCAAACGCTCAAGCGCCATTTTGGCAACCTGACGGCGCAACGGGCTGTAAGCTGAAAGAATAACGGTTTCAGGCGTATCATCTATAATAAGATCCACACCGGTGGCAGCTTCAAGCGCGCGGATATTGCGGCCTTCGCGCCCGATGATGCGTCCCTTCATGTCTTCGCTCGGAAGGGTCACAGCCGTAACGGTCTGCTCGTTGACGTAGTCGCCCGCGTAGCGCTGGATGACATTACAGAGAATTTCTTTGGCTTTGCGGTCGGCAGTTTCGCGCGCTTCCATTTCAATCTGGCGGATCATGCGCGCCGATTCGTGCCGGGTTTTGGCTTCAATTTCGCTGAAAAGCCGAACCTTTGCCTCATCGGCAGTGAGGCCAGCAATTTCAGAAAGCCGCTGCTCCTGCTCTTCAATACGGGTCTGCAAAAACATTTCAGATTCAGAAAGCTGGCGCTCCTTGCGGGCCAGTTCTTTCTCTGAAGTCAGCAGTTCGTGCTCCCTTGTGGTTGCTTTTTCAAGCTTTTCCTCAAGGCGACCGCCCATTTCTTCAAGCTTGCGTTCGCGGGCCTTGACCTCGCGCTCACGTTCCTTGAATTCGTTTTCGAGTTCCCGCTTTTGATTGAACAGATCATCCTGGCCCTGAAGCAATATCTCTTTTTTCTGGGCCTGCGCCTCTTTACGCGCTTCCGCCACTATGCGCTTCGCCAGATCTTCGGCGTCGCCCACACGTTTTGCGGCAGAACGCTTGTGCGCAAACACCCCCAGCGCAACCCCCAGCAGCGCCGCAGCTACAAGCGCTGCAATGAACAATGGATCCATGAATCCAGCCTCTCTCTTTTATCAATACGGACCCTGCGCCAAGAGGCGCGGGCCGACGAACACCGGCAAGCGGCAAGACTGCCGCACACCGTAGCAAAATGAGCCCAAAGGGGCTGCTGAAACCCTGGCTGGATACCGATTAACGGTCTGGAATGAACTGCGCAAAAGCATCGGCCACTAAGAATGGCAGCCAGATACGTCAAAAGAAGGCGCGTTCCCCGGAGCGCCGTGTCATGCTTGCGGTACAGAACCTGGATAACCAGGTCGGGCGCCTGTGTGTCCTTTCCGGGCTTCCCGGTCTTGCCGGGCGTGCACACACAAAGACAGTGACGGCTCCCTTTTATATTCTTGTCAGGTTAGCACCGAGGCATAAATCACGCGCGTCCCAGGGAAGCGCCCAAAGGAGCCTAAGAGGACTCCTCTATTTTTGAAAGCAAGGTTGAGACGCGATTCTGCACGTCCGCCTGCTCTTTCTGCGATTGCAGCAAATCATCCGCCAGTCCAAGGGCCATAAAAGTCAGCAGAATGTCCTTGGTCTGCCCTCCGTGGAACCTCAGCTTCTGGTCTGCGAACCGTTCCTCCACCAGCCGCACGGCTTCCTGTACGCGCCGCATGTCGGCTCCAGGCTTGAATGCAATGCTCAGCCCAAGAACGGTGAGGTTGATAGTATCCTGGTTCACAAAAACCTACTCGACGCTGTCGTGCTCCTGAATCCTGCGCAGCAAGGCGTCAATGCGATTCAGAGCCTCAGTACGCAGCGTTTCTTCGTTTTCAAGAGCTTCGCGCAGCTTTTGGTTTTCTTCATCAAGTGCGTCATTTCTGGCTGCCACATCGGCAGACTCCGCACTGATTTTCGCGTTTTCCGCCTTGAGGCGGTCAAGTCGGGCCAAAAGCGCCTCAACCTGCGATTCAAGCTGCTCCAAAAGTTCCATGATTTGTAGATAACACCGCGGCATGACCTTGGCAAGAATGGATACGCTCGGGCGAAAAAATACCCGCGCCGGGCTGTGCCGACGCGGGCTGCAAAAAGCCAAACCCCTTGCGGCACAGGCCGCCAAGACCGTTTATTTATTCCTGCGGGGCAGATTTTTCTGCTTTTCGCGGGCAATGGCAAGCTCGCCGTTGGGCACGTCGCGGGTAATGACCGAGCCTGCGCCCACAAGGGCATCGTCGCCCACGTTCACAGGCGCAACCAGGGCGGTATTGCTGCCAATAAAGGCATAGCGCCCGATTTTGGTCTGGAACTTGTGCTTTCCATCGTAATTGCAGGTGATTGTGCCCGCGCCGATGTTGGTGCCCTCGCCTATTTCGGCATCACCAAGATAGGTAAGGTGGTTGGCCTTGGCGCCTTTGCCAAGGTGGGTTTTTTTAAGCTCGACAAAATTGCCCACATGCGACTGTTCTTCAAGCACAGCGCCGGGCCGCAGGCGGGCAAAGGGCCCCACCAATGCAGTTGCGCCCACGCGGGCTTTTTCCAGATGGGAGAAGGAACGGATCTCTGCATTATTGGAGATTACGCAGTCGCGCACCACGCAGTGCGAGGCAACGCTGGCCCCACGGCTGATGCTGGTGCGTCCATAAATTTCGCACGGGCCAGTCAATTCCACGCCGGGTTCAATCTGCGCCAGGGGGCCAACACGCACCGAGCCCGGCGCATGCACGATAACACCCGAAGCAAGCAGATCATCAACAATACGGGCGCGCAGGGTTTCTTCCATACGGGAAAGCTCAACTGGCGAATTCACGCCCATGAGCGAATCATCGCGGCCGCACTGGATACCGAGAACTTCGTATTTTTCCGCGACGGCAAGGCCGATAAGGTCTGTAATGTAGTATTCGCCGCTCTTGTTGCTGTTGTTCAGGTGAGGCAAAAGGCTTTGCACCGCAGCAAGGCTGCAATAGTACATGCCCGCGTTAACCTCGTTGGAAGGCGGCCCGTAGAGCGAGGAATCATAATCCTTGGCTTCCACAATGGCCTTGACCTTGCCCTGCTGGCGCACCACCCGGCCATACGCGCCGGGGTTGTCCAGCTCAATGGTGGCAAAAGCCAGATCGGCCCCAACGGCCTCGGCAAGAAAAGAACGAACCAGAGATTCCGAAAGCAGGGGCGCATCGCCGTTGACCACCAGCAAATGGGTGCAACCGGCTTCTGTCAGTGCGGGCAGAGCCTGAATAAGGGCATGGCCTGTGCCAAGCTGTTGTTCCTGCAACACAAAGCGGGCATCAGGAAAGGCGGCCTGCACCATTTCGGCGCGATGCCCGGCCACAATCCAGACGTCTTCCGCAAAAACAGGGCGCAGAGCCTCAATGACGCAGGCAAGCATTGGCTCGCCCAGCAGCGTTTGCAGCACCTTGGGCCTGTCCGAGTGCATGCGGGTTCCCTTGCCCGCTGCAAGAATCAAAGCCGCGTTCTTCGGCATGAATATCTCCTTCGTTCGCCACATATGGCGGGAAACTGTGCAGGCAGACCAATAGCCTCTTGCGGGCCAAACAGCAAGACCGCAGAGGTGGCCTGCGCTGTGCGGCGCTGCTCGGGCGTTTAGCCCGTGCCCACCTGCGATGGCAGGCCAATCACGCAAAGTCTGGCATAGGTGCTGCGCAGGCGCGCATTCAGCGCATCTGACGAGAGATCGGCCATACGGGGAAACATACGTTTGAGCACCATTAGGGCCTTGGCGGCTGTGGGCGTCAGTTGCAAACCAGACCATGAGGCGAGGCGCAAACACCGCCCCCCGTAATAATCCTGAACATAGCGCAGATTGCCCGTATCATTGCGCGGCGCACTGTGGCTGAACAGCGGCGCGGCTGCGAGCACTGCCTTTGTAAAAAAATCCTGCATGACCCGTGAGCGCTCAGGATCAAGCTCGCAGAGATACCCGGCAGAAACAAGGCAGCCAGCGGCATGGGCCAGCCAGCCTGCACACTTGGCCTGCAAGGGAAACTCCGGCAGCTCGGCCAGCATACGGCCCACCTTTTCGTGCATAAGCGAGTCATGGTGATACATCCGGGCGCGATTTTCCGTCATACCGCCGCCGTGCTTGCGGTAAAACACCACCCCATCTGTATTTATGCCCACTTTGGCCCCCAGGCCGTAGCATCGCAACCAGTAATCCTGATCTTCGCAAGATCTGAGGCCCTGATCAAAGTAGCCGACACGGCGCACAATATCTGTCCGCACCATATAGCAATGCACGGGAGCAAGATTGGCGTTGCATGCATGCACATCCCAGTGGCTGTTGACCAGCGACCACAACCCATCGACCTGTCTATTTGCGCCTTCTGAAAAATCCAGACAGCGACAAATGACAATATCAAGTTCAGGCTGCGCGGTAAAAACTTTCAGATGGCTCGCCAGCAATTCCTTTGCATGAAGGTCATCCGCGTCAAGAAAGGCGATGAAATCACCGCGCGCCGCACGTAATCCAGCATTTCTTGCTGCGGAAAGCCCCTGATTTTCCTGATAAATATAGTGCACGTCCGGCCCAAACAAACGGGCAACCTCAGCGGTGTTGTCCGTCGAGCCATCATCCACCACAATCACCTCCACTTCCACCTGCGGACAACGCTGCTGCAGCACGCTGGAAACAGCGTGAGGAAGAAAACCGGCGTAATTATAGCTGGGGATTATTACTGAAACCAATGGAGGAGAAGTCATGCGATATCCTGTTATGCCGTAAGCACCATGCAGGAGTGCTGATAACGCGCACCAGGCAGATTCAAGGCGCGCCTTTCAGCACTCCCGCACGCCGATTTCAGTTCTTCCATATAAAGGTAAACACCTGCTCCACATCGGGGTGCAGGGTATGGTGCACTGGGCAGCTTTGAGTGCAGCGCTCAATTACCGTCTTTTCCTTGGCGGAATATTCGCGGTCGGGCATTTTGAAGGTCACTTCAATCTTGCCGATGCGGCGCGGGTCGGCGCTCATGGTTTTGTTGATCTCCATCTCTGTGCCGGTCACGTCCACGCCATGCGTCTTTGCATAAATGCCGATAATGGTCATGGCGCAGGCCCCAAGGGCTGTGGCGCACAAATCGGTAGGTGAAAAAGCCGCACCCAGCCCCTGATTGTCAGAAGGAGCGTCTGTGATGATCTTTGTGCCGCTCTGGTTGTGGACGCACTCCACGCGCAGATCCCCAAGATATTTTGCGCTGACGGTAGCCATGAAAACTCCTGCGGTTTTGCCGGTCAAACGGCAGTTACTGGTGATTAACCAAAAACATTATGCTCGCGCAACGTGTTGCAGGCAATAGCCAGCAGGGTCAGCCCGCCCAGCAGTTCAGCCCATCCGTTGACCGCGCAGAGATTGGCCAGCGCCTTGCCCAGATACACGCCCACAGCGGTAATAACCGCGCAGACCAGACCGATCATCAGGGCCGGGCTCCAGACAGAAGTTCCCAGAATGGCAAAAGAAAGGCCCACGGCCAGGGCATCGATGCTTGTGGCAACGCTCAGCACCAGCAGGTTGCGCCCCGCGGTGGGATCCACCGAAGGACGCGGACAGGAGGAACTCGCCCGTAGCGCCGAAAACCCCGAAAGCACCATCTTGCCGCCTATCCAGGCCAGCAGGGCAAAGGCGATCCAGTGATCCCACGCTTCCATATAAGAACGCACGGTAATGCCCAGATACCACCCCACCACCGGCATGGCGAACTGAAAAAAACCGAATGCCGCGGAAAGCCGGAAGTAATGACGTGCCTGCGGCACGCGCAGGGCGCAGCCAGAAGCCAGGGCAACGGCAAATGCATCCATGGAAAGGGCAACGGCCAGAAGCAGAACAGCAAAAAACGACATAAAAACCCCATGCTGCGGTGCGCAATGACCGCCCAAATTGATTGCAGAGTGGCGTGAACTATAGGGCAAGGGCCGCCCAGGAGCAAGAGAGGTCTTTCGCTTGCGGCTGACACGGCCTCGGGATACAAGGCTGGGTATGCAAACTATTCCTTCTTGGCTTTTCTGCTGGCAATGGATTGCCGCTGTTCTGACCCTGGGCGCAAGCGCCGCTTCGGCCATGCCCGTTATTATCGCTCTCACCCTGGCCACCGGCAGACGCGGCCAGGCCAGGCTCAGCGCCTATGGCGCGCGCACCCTCGCCCGCTGTGCTGCGGGGCTGGCTGTTCTTGGCCCGCTGCTGGCCGCTGGCAGTGTTCTTGCCCTGCTGGCAAGCGTGCGCAGCACGGAACACTTGTTTGAAGGCGTGTCAGTGTGGATGCCCGCCATGTTGCCCTACACAACGGCGGTTGCCGCATGGCTGACTGGCATAATCTGCCTGATGCTGTATCTTGCCGCCGACCGCGCGGCCCCCGTGCCGCAAGCTGCGCAGGATTACTGGCAGCCAGGGCAGATCGGCCTGCGTGTTGGCCTTGCGCTGCTGGCGGCCCTCTGCTTTTTTGCCGCGCAGGTTTTGCCCAACTGGCCCTTTTCAGGCCTACCGCAAGGGCTGAGCATGGGGGATGTGGCTCTGGCCGTGCTTCCCAATACCCTGCACGACTACTTTACCGCATTGGCCCCAGCGGGCAGCATTGCACTGATCATCCTTTCCCTTGTGGCCCGCAACAGAGGAGCCGCATTCACGCTGGCGGACGAACAGCGCGCTGCCCGCTGGTGCGCGCTGTGGGCCATGGTGGGCTTTATCCCGCGCTGCATTGACCGTTGGGGGCTTGTGATCGGCTTTTCCCTGCGCCAGGGGCCCTTGCCGCAAGGTCTGGCGGAGCAGGCAATGGGCCTTGTGCCCATGACCCTTGCCATTGCCTGCTGGGTTGCCCTGTTTGTTCTGCGCGCGCCCCGCAAGTTTTACTGGCTCAATGTTCTTGGGCTTCTGCTGCTTGTGCTGGGCGCGAGCTTTCCGTTCCTTTTGGCGCTCGGGCGCTGATGCTTGCCCCGCACACGGGCAGCGCGTATACCCAACTGCACATACGGATTCGATTTTTCCGCAACCCGGAGGTTCCCATGCGGACTTTGTTTTTTCTATCCCTTCTCATGCTCTGCCTGACGGTCACAGCCCAGGCTGAACCGCGCTCGTTTACGCTTTTCAGTGCCGACCTGCCCCAGGGCTGGGACGGCGAGGAAAAAATGGGCTTCAAATCGGGCAACCCCGATGAATGCATGCTGATTCTGGGCCTTTCCAACGAAAAGAAAGACGACTACGCCGCACTCATCAGCATTTTTGTTCTGCCCAATACGCAGAATGACGACAGCGCCTCCCTTGCCAACAAGCTGGCCCCCCTTCAGGCCAACGCTTCCCAGCCCCGCCCGCAGGGGCCGTTCTGGACGTTCAACGGCGAACTGCGCAGCCAGGCTTTTCCCGCCCCCGGCGTGACCAAGGTCAACGCCACTGCGGACAAGGTCATTATTGCCATTGTTCAGGATCCTGATCAGCGGGGGGCCGAAGCTGTTTTTGCCAGCCTCAAGGGCCTCACCCCCGAAACGCGCAAGCTGCTCGGCCAGTAAGCAGTATCCGCACATAGTTGACGCGGCTTTTGAACAAGAGGCCGTAATGTAAAACACCGGCTGTCCTTTGCAGGGCAGCCGGTGTTTTACATTGGTCAGCTTCAGGCGGGCTTATTCGTGCCAACCCAGAAACATCTTGTAGGCATCGTTGTTGGATTCTTCCACATGCGGATAGCCCATGGCTTCAACACGCTTGAGAAAATCCTCAAAGGCTTCCTTCTTCTCATCGGGCGCTTCAAATCCCACAAGCACGCGGCCAAAATCCGCGCCGTGATAGCGGTACTGGAACAGCGAAATGCTGAAATCCACGCGCATGGCGTCCATAAAATCGAGCAGCGCGCCGGGGCGTTCGGGGAAGGTAAAACGCAGCAAACGCTCGTGCAGAATCTGGGGCGCGTTGCCGCCCACCAGATGCCGCACATGCACTTTGGCCAGTTCGTTATCCGTGAGGTCAATGGCCTCAAAGCCCTTGCCGCGCAGTTCTTTCAGCACCTGGGCCACATCATCGCGCCCGTTGATCTTGATGCCCACCAGCACCCTGGCCTTTACCGGGTCTGAATACCGGGTGCAGAGTTCCGTGATGTTGCGGCTGCCAAAAGATGCGCACAACTGCCGGAAGCTGCCCACGGTTTCGGGGATGGTCACTGCCAGCAGGGCTTCGCGCTGAGCGCCTATTTCCGCGCGGTCAACCACGTGGCTCAGACGGTCAAAGTTCATGTTTGCGCCGCTCACAATGGCTACCAGGGTGGCATCATGCAGATCCCCCGCCTTGGCATAGGCCCGCAGGCCAGCCAGAGCGAGCGCGCCCGCAGGCTCGGCCACAACGCGGGTGTCTTCAAAAATATCCTTGATGGCACCGCAGATGGCGTCCGTTTCAACGGTGATGATGTCGTCAAGCAGGTCGCGGCAGAGAACAAACGTTTCTTCACCCACCAGCTTGACGGCCACGCCGTCGGCAAACAGACCAACATCGTGCAGTTCCACGCGCTGCCCGGCCATGACGGAACGCCGCATGGCGTCAGAATCCACAGGCTCCACGCCGATGACGCGGATTTCAGGCCGCAGGTTCTTGATATAGGCGGCAACGCCCGCCGCCATGCCGCCCCCGCCAATGGGGACAAACACGGCATGGATATCGCCTGGATGCTGACGCAGAATTTCCATGGCAATGGTGCCCTGCCCTGCGATGACATCCGGGTCGTCAAAGGGGGGGATGTACACGCAGCCGGTTTCCTGAATGAGATCAAGCGTATGCTGCCATGCATCACTGAAGGATTCGCCGGAAAGCACAACCTGACCACCCAGCCGCTTCACAGCCTCGACCTTGATGGCGGGCGTGGTCACGGGCATGACGATGGTAGCTTCGCACCCCAGCTTGCGCGCGCCAAGGGCAACCCCCTGAGCGTGATTGCCAGCCGAGGCGGTAATAATGCCCCTGCGCAGTTCTTCCTTGGTAAGGTGCGCCATCTTGTTGTAGGCACCTCTGATCTTGAAGGAAAAAACAGGCTGGAGGTCTTCGCGCTTGAGCAAAATATTATTGCCGGTGCGGCGCGAAAGACTGACCGCCTCGTCCAGGGGGGTTTCTACCGCCACGTCGTACACGCGGCTCAAAAGGATACGGTTCAGGTATTCGCTGTGCTTGTCCATGAAAATGTCCTTGCGGGGCTTCGCGCATGGCCGCCCTTGCGGTCGAAAAACGCATTTTTGTAAGGCCAATCTTTATATACCCGCAAGAAATGCTTCTCAAGTGCTTACTTTTTAAAATTCGCGCTGCTTTTACGAACTTACATTCTGTTTTTGACGCATTTTCTCACGCGGCAGGGCACATCGGCCCAAGTTTGCCCCTCTGTTGCGTATCTGTACAGCTACAGCCCGTTGCGCTATGCTTGTCGAATGACCGAACTGACTTCCGAATTTTCCCAGTCTGAAACGCATGGCCTGACCGAATACACGCCGCACATTTCAGTACGCGCCGCAGGCCGCCTGTGGCGGCTCAGCCGGGCCGCCGACCTTGAGCAGCTTTGGGACGCCATGACGGCCTCGCCCGATGATTTTGATGATGAGCGGCTGCCCTACTGGACGGAGCTCTGGCCTTCAAGCGTTGCCCTGGCGGGCTGGCTTGCGCAGCAGCGGCAATGCATTGCCGGGCAGCACTGTCTGGATATAGGCTGCGGTCTGGGCCTCACCGCCATGGTGGGCCAGTGGCTTGGTGCAAAAATGACTGCCATGGATTATGAGGAAGCCGCCCTGCACTTTGCGGCCCGCAACGCTGATATCAACGAAGTGCCGCAGCCGTTGTGGACAGTCATGGACTGGCGGCGGCCCGCCGTGCGGGCGCAGAGCATGCACCGCATCTGGGGCGGCGATATCATGTATGAAAAGCGTTTTGTGGCACCGGTGCTGCGCTTCCTTGACCATGCCCTTGCCCCTGGTGGCGCGGCATGGGTGGCGGAGCCGGGCCGCACAGTGTACGATGCTTTTCTGCACGCGCTGCAAAACGGCGGCTGGCAAGGCAGACGGGTGTATCACGAAACAGTGGATCCCCTTTACGCCCAGCCCGTGCCCGTTACCGTACACGTTTGGGAAATCAGCCGCCGGGCCTGAGTTCGGGGCGTTCTTCAACCACAGCAATCAGCCCTCACGGGCCATACGGGAAATACCATGGGAAACCTGGCGCGCTTCGGCGTTTCTTTGGATGAAGATCTGCTGGAACCTTTTGACCAGCTGTGCAAACGCAAAAGCTATCCCAACCGTTCTGAAGCCATACGCGACCTTATCCGCAAGGCGCTGGTGGAAGAACGCTGGAGCAACGACGCCTCCGGCGCGGGTACGCTCACCTTGGTGTATGACCACCACAAAAACGATCTGGCCCGTCGGCTCATGGCTATCCAGCACGATGACCACGATCTTATTGTCACCACGCTTCACGTGCACCTGGATCACTACAACTGCCTTGAGGTGCTGGTGCTCAAGGGCGAACCCAAGCGTTTGCGAGCCCTTGCCGACAAACTGATCTCCTGCCGCGGCGTCAAGCACGGCACTTTTACCGCTACTACTACAGGACAGGATCTGGCATAATGGAAGACGTACAGAGCCACGCCCCGCAGGTTGCCCTGAATATTGACCGCGTGGGTGTTCGCGAGCTGAAGCTGCCCCTGCTGGTGCGCGACCGCTGCCAGGGGACGCAACAGACCGTGGCTACCGTAGATCTTGGGGTGGACTTGCCTTCATCCTTCAAAGGTACCCACATGAGCCGCTTTGTTGAGGCTCTGGAGCAATGGAACGACGAGATCAGCTATCAGTCCGTGAGGCGGCTGCTGGTCAATATCAAGGAACGGCTTGGCGCGCAGCGGGCGTATGCCCGGTTCTGCTTTCCCTATTTTATTGTCAAAAAGGCCCCTGCCTCGGGCAGCCCGGCCACGGTTGCCTACGAATGCCGCCTGACAGGCGAGCTGGACGACAAAGGCCAGTCGTTTATTCTTGAAACCGAAGTCCCGGTCATGACTGTCTGCCCCTGCTCCAAGGCCATCAGCCGCGAGGGTGCGCACAGCCAGCGGGCCATGGTGCGTATGCGTCTGCGCATGCGGGCTTTTTCGTGGCTAGAGGATTTCATCGACATTGCCGAAGAATCGGGATCTTCCGCCGTCTACACCCTGCTCAAGCGCGAAGATGAAAAATTCGTCACCGAGAGTTCCTTTGCCCGCCCCACCTTTGTGGAAGACGTGGTGCGCAACGTGGCGCAAAAGCTTACGGCCCACGGGCAGGTGGAGTGGTTCAGCGTAGAGGTGGAGAGCATGGAATCCATCCACAACCACAATGCCTTTGCCCGCATTGAGCGCGATCTCTCTGTTCGCTGACATGCCTTGCTGACGCTGATTACACTGGCGCCTTGCGGCAGCATGCTCTGAGTACGCGATAATACTCTGAAAACCTGCCTCGCCCCTTGATTGCAAAAAACCGCAATTACCCGCCAACCGGGCAAAAAAAAAGTTTTTGTATTCGGGTAATACTTGTGCTAGTTAAGCCGTAAGGTGTGAATGATGAGTAGCAGTAGCCTACAGATCGGCGCATCAGCCTTGAATGCCTTTTCGTGGGGCACGGCTGTTACAGCGCATAATGTAGCCAACGTCAGTACGGCTGGTTTTGAGCCGCGCCGTGCCGTCTACTCCAGCAACGCCAACGATCAGGGCGTCAGTTTTGAAGCCGCGATGAAAGACGCGGGATCAAAAGTCGGACCCAGCTCGAACTGGAACGCCGCCAACGCCGTTCTTGATGTCACTTCCGGTATTCCCCTGGAAGCATCCGCACCCAGCGGTACGGATCTTGCGCGGGAATTCACTCAGATGATCTCCACCCAGCACGCCTATGAGGCAAACGCGCAAGTAGTGCGCACCAGTGATTCCATGCTGGGTACGCTTTTAGACATCAAGGCTTGACCAACTACAGACAAACGGGGTTATTCCCGTTTTTTTTGCGTGACCCGCCGTTGCCTTGTGCTGCGGCGCAACCCACACGGAGTGCCGATGGGTAGATGCCTGAAACTGTGTGCGCTGACTCTGGCTTGCGCCATGACCTTTGGCTGCGCAGTAAAAAACAACCAGCGTGATGACTACAGCACACAAGCGGAACAGCGTTTTCGCCGTTCGTATGAAGCTGCTTTTGACAACAACGAGCAGCAGGGCAGTCAGCAGCTTTTGCGCAAGGCACGGTCTGCCATCGGCACCCCATATGTTCCCGGCGGCATGTCGCCGGGCGGGTTTGACTGCTCGGGATTTGTCTGCTGGGCATACAAAAGCGTTGGCGTGAGCCTGCCGCGCACCGCGCGTGAGCAATCCGTTGTAGGCAAACGCATCAATAATGTGGAAGACATGCAGGTTGGCGATATTGTCGCCTTCCGCCACCCCCGCCGGGGCTATCACACCGGCATCTATGTGGGCGACGGCAAGTTCATCCACAGCCCCCACCGCCGCACCACCGTGCGCGTCAATTCTCTGGACGACCCCTATTTCAAAGGCACATTCCTCGGCGCCCGGCGCGTCAAGATGGACGGCACCGAAAATCTCGTGGCCGAAGCCCAGACCCGCCTGAACGACTACGCGGAAGAAAAGGCCGTGCGCGATATTTATCGCAGCCACAAGCCTTCCTCCCGCTCCAGCGTTGCCAGCAACGACGACCACAGAAAGGGCAGCAAGGATCGGGGCAAGGAAAAAGACAAAGACCGCTCCAGAGACAAAAATCCGTCCAAATCACGCGACCAGTTTGTGGAAGTGGCCAGTCTGGACAAGAAGCACTCCACCCGCAAAATCGAGGTGGAAAAAGCTGACAGGTCTTCTGACAAATCGTCCTCCAGGTCTTCAGGCAAGACATCAGTCAAGGAAGACAAGTCGGACAAAAAGAGCAGCGCCTCTTCGTCCAAATCCAGTTCTTCCAAGGCTGAAGCTGAAAAGTCCGAGCGCAAGAGCGAGGCCCGCAAATCTGACGCCCCCAAGGCTGAAGCGCGCAAGACTGAAAGCCATAAGCCGGAAGCCGCCAAGAGCGACAGCAAGTCTGGCTCTTCCAAGTCCAGCGCATCCAAGAGCGAATCCACCAAGCACGAGTCTGCCAAGTCTGAATCCGGCAAAAAGGACAAGAGCGACGGCAAGGTGGCTTCTTCCAAGTCTGATGATGGCAAAAGCAAAAAAACTCCCGCCAAAAACCGGGAAAAGAATTCATAGGACATAGTCGATGCTTTCCAATATTTCTCCTGCAGAGACACTCAAAATGATGCAGGATAACAAGGCTCGCCTTGTTGACGTACGTGAGGCGGACGAACTCGCCGCCTTGCGCGTTCCCGGTGCCGAAGCGGCCCCCCTTTCGGTTATTTCGTGGATGGATCTGCGCCCCGCCACCGCTGAACTCCCCATCATATTTACCTGCAATTCCGGCAACCGCACCACCAAGAACAGCGACCTGCTGCAAAAGCTTGCGGCTGGCCCCGCATGGCAGATGGAAGGCGGCGTCAGCGCCTGGGCCAAACAGGGGCTGCCGGTAGAAACGTCCAAACAGACACTGCCCATTTTTCGCCAGATTCAGATTGGCGCTGGCGGGCTGGTGCTGGCTGGTGTGCTCGGCTCTCTGGCGTGGCCCTCAATGCTGTGGCTTTCGGCCTTTGTGGGCGCGGGGCTTGTGTTTGCAGGCGTGACAGGCTTTTGCGGTCTGGGCATACTGCTTTCGGCCATGCCCTGGAACAAAAAATAGTTTTATGCACGCCGCGTCTGTTATTCGCGGCAGGCTGGCTCCCAGCCCTACCGGCTATATCCACCTTGGCAACGCCTGGGCCTTTTTGCTTGCATGGCTTGCCGCCCGGGCCAGCTCTGGCGAGGTGGTTCTGCGCATTGAAGATATTGATCCGCAGCGCTCACGCCCCGAATACACCGCAGCCCTCATTGAAGACCTGACCTGGCTTGGCCTGGATTGGGATTATGGCCCGGACAAGCCGGAACCGGCTGGCGGGTGCATGGGGCCGTTTGAGCAAAGCCACCGGGCACAGCACTATGCGGCGGCCATTGCGCAGCTTGAAAGCGCTGGCCTGACCTATCCCTGTTTTTGCACACGCAAGGAATTGCGCAGCATGGCAGGTGCGCCGCATGTTGATGATGCTGGAGCGCCCTACCCTGGCACATGCCGCAGCCTGAATCAGGCGCAGCGGCAGGCCTTGCTGGAGTCAGGCCGCCGCCCCTGCCTGCGCTTGCGCTGCCCGGACGGGCCAGTCAATTTCACCGATACTGTGTTTGGGGCGCAATCGCTCACGCTGGCAGACTGCGGGGGCGACTTTGCCTTGCGCCGCTCTGACGGCGTTGTGGCCTATCAGCTTGCCGTGGCCGTGGACGATGCGCTCATGGGCATAAATCAGGTGGTGCGCGGGCGCGACATCCTCATTTCAACGCCGAGGCAGATTGCTCTTCTCAAGCTCCTGGGCTATGGTGCTCCCGCTTATGCGCATGTGCCGCTGCTTCTGGATGACGAGGGGGAACGCCTTGCCAAAAGGCACCAGAGCCTCGCGCTGCGCAACCTGCGGCAAATGGGCGCAGACCCGCGCAGAATAACCGGATTGCTCGGCGCGCTTGCCGGGTGCAATCCCGGCGGCGATGCCGCCAGCCCTGCGGAGCTGATACCATATTTTTCGCTTTCGCGCCTTGATGGCGATGATATCCGCCTTGGGCGCGAGATGCTACGCGCGCTTGTGGCCTGACGGCCATTTGAATACAAACACCGCTCATGTAATGACAGAGGATGTTTATGACCATGCAGAACCTGGATCAGACCTTTTTGGACAAGATTTTTCCCGCTGGCCGTGCAGATGAATTTTTTGACGCGCTCTTTGGCGGCGCTGAAGAAGGCGCTTACGACATCGGCCTGGTTTGCCGCAGCGTTGAGCCGCAAAAGGCCAAGCTGGCCTTTGAACTGCGCCAGCGCCCCGGCAAGTGCCTTGCCTGTAACCTGACCTACGGGCTGCCCCAGGTTTTTCAGCGGCACCCCATCCTGAATGTGGCTGGCGTTGCGCGCGATGTTGCCTCCCACCTCGGCTGGCCTGCGGAATCCACCAAGTGGAAGCTGGGGCACACGGAAGAAGTGAACCGCGAGCTGCACGTCATCCCCCTCGTGGTGGAATGCGCGTAAGCCGAGCAGACCTATCCGCTTGACAACGGCCCTGTTTTTTGGCACTTCATGTCGGTTGCCAGCTTAGCTCAGTTGGTAGAGCAGCTGATTCGTAATCAGCAGGTCAAGAGTTCAAGTCTCTTAGCTGGCTCCATAGATTTGAAGGGGTTACACACTGTGTAACCCCTTTTTTCGTTCCTTTTCTGCACCAACTTGCACCAAATCTGCACCACGTCATTTTTTGGCCTCTGACGGGTCTAATGCGGGCAACGCCTCAGCCGCATGAGCCTGCCCCAACGGTGTGACATGGGCATACGTTGCGCCGGTTGTGGCCACGCTGGCATGACCAAGCTGGGCGGCAACGGCAGCAAGGTCTGCACCGTTGGCAAGCATGGTAGTAGCGGCAATGTGCCGGACGGCGTATGGCTTCATTTTAACTCCAGCCCGGCGGCAGGCTGAAAGCCACGCGGTACGGTACGAAAGGACGCGTAGCCCGTTGCGGTGACAAACCAGCGGAATGCCGTTTCGCATGTCTTCGGAGAAGCGGGACATGGCCTCGTTGTAGTATGCCTCATTTCTGATGAGCACCGTTTTCAACCGACCTGATTTTCCTTGCCTGATAATGACCTGCCTGCGCTGCCAATCAAATGCTGACCATTGCAAACTGAAAAGCTCCACTTGTCCGAAACGTAGGGCCAAAAAAAAGGCCGTCTTAACGGCCCATTGCATGTACTCTGGAAGCTGTTGGTATATTCGCATCAGCGCTGGTAAGTCTGCGGTCGTGATCGGCTTTATCACCTTGAGCTTTTTGAACTGCCACGGATGCCGTATAATCAGTTCTTGTTCAACGCCCCAGGCGAGGACGGATTGAATATAGTCCTGATAGTGATTGATCGTATTGTTGGTCACTTTCCTGGGGCGCATGTTCTCGCGGAACATTTCAAGGTCGCGGCGGTTCAAGGCCTCGGCGTATTTGTCGCGCATGAAGGCGCAGGGGCCATCATCTGAAAACAGCCATGAAAGACTGCGCTTTGTGGAGTCGTGCAACTCTGGGCGGCTACGGGCAAAGATCATAAGCAATTCGCCCATGGTGATGTTTTCATCAAACTTTGTCTGGGACTGCTCTAAGTCGAAGGCCACGGCCTCCTGCTCCGTCCTGAATGCCCTCTGCTTCCACTTTCCATCTGAGCGGTACTTTACGAGCCACCGCCCATCCTTGCGTTGTGACACGCTCATTTCTTCTTTCTCCTGACACCAAAGGCCGCCAAAAATTCTGCCTCTGAAACTGTGCAGCGCCTTGGCTTTCGCTGCTCTGACGGCTTTTTGATGCCGACAGCAGCCTCTATCTGGCGCATGATTGCTGCCCGCTGCTCGTCCACTTTCGCAAGTTCTGCCACGAGTGATACGACTTCTGGGGAAGTGCGTTGTGCGCTGTCGGTTGTGCCCATCATCAAATCACCTCATTTAATCTATTCAGCGGCAGACATGGAGCAGCCGCGTCTCCAATTATACTCATGGCTTTGACGTTCAAACATTTTCAGACTATATTGTGTAGATGAACGAAGATAAATTCCCTACCATTCGTCCCTGTATTAAGTGTGGCAGAACTCCACAAGTTGAAACCGCACGACCGGAAGGCAGGACTAAGGATATTTACCGCATCAAGTGTGAATGCGGGGATTATCCACAGCAGTGGTCAGTAAGTGTATCCGCGGCTATCAGACTGTGGAATGGTTACGTTGCCTCTTAATTTTGACCTTACGCCCTTTGGTAGCCAGTTTGTTTTGCTCGCGGCCCCTGCTAAACCCGCAAAAGGGACACACTCTTAACCTGCTGACAGTGCCGCATCCTTCGCATGCCCTGGGCTGCAATCCGTCACTGAGCTTTGCCATTTTGCAGTTGCCATTGATCTGAGCAAAATTCTTCTGCTTGTGCTTTGGCTTCGATGCAGATGCCTGGGTACCCATATTACCCTCCTGAAAATGAAAAAGCCGCATTATCGCGGCTGAATTAATGGGCTCTTCCACCCAATCCCTTGCCCGTCCGCTGAGAGGTTTTGACAGGCAAGGTCAGAGAGGGAGAGGAGATTTACTGAACGCTGGCGGCGCGCTGGCTGGTGCCGCCGTTTATGGGTGCGTAGTTGGGAAGATCGTTGCTGCCGCAAGTGGCGCAGGGATCATCTTCCCCGTCCTGCTGGGTTTCATTGATGTGGGCGCATGTGCCGCAAGAGCGCAGCGTCATGCCCAGACCGTCGGCAAGGTCGGCTGCGGCATCGTGAAATTCTGCGGCGGCTTCAAGAGCCATTGGCATGACTTCGCCAACAATCTGGTGCAGCTGCTCTTCGGGGGTTGGTTGCGATTCCGCATCGGGCTGAATGATACCGGCTTCAATGGCCACGTTTCGTTCAATGGTAAACTCTGCCTGCTCGCCGGGCTCCTGACCGCCCTCAATGCTGACAGCATCAGAATTCAGGGTGAATGTACCCGCCTCGCCAAAATCGATCTCAATGGAGTCTTCGGCAAAGCTCACGATTGTGCCTGACAGGGTTACCGTTTCCTGACCACCGTCATCGGCAGCTTCCGTTTGCTCTCCCACCGCGTGATCGGGCTTGGCCTTCTTTTCCAAGGGCAGCTGCCGTTCTTCGGCAGTCATGGGCCGCCGCTGTACCACGGCATGAGGCGGATAAGCATCCGTCCAGACGATTTCGCACGCATTATAGTCGGCGCACTTGTCGCAGTAGATTTCACGCTCCTCGTTGCCCTCGCGCACGATCTTCGACAAGGAGCGCCGCTCTTCTTCCATGGCGTCAATCTGCTTTTTCAGGCTTTTCATATGCCGATCGCGTTCTTCTTCGAGCTCTTCGATCTTGGCATCAAGTCGGCTCATTTCCTCGGCGTATTCTGCCTTTTCAGATTGGGTCAGCTCCTGCCGCACGGTGATGCGTTCTGACGTGATGAAGTGGCTGTCATTGGTTACGGTGGAAGCACCGGGCTCACCCTCGCCCTCCTCCGCTTCATCCTCCGTGGGCACAGTGGTTTCACTGTCCACGGCCGCAACATCTTCGGGATCAGGAACGGGGTCAGGATGGCCCTGCCCGTCCTCAAGGCTTTCCTGCTCTGCAAGCCATTGCGGCAATGTGATTTCAATCCCCATGTCGCCGCGTTCGCCGCTGTAGTCGATCTGGCTCTTGGGTAACCAGACCTCCGACGACTCGCCGCAATTGATGAGAATGGCGTCTTCGGTTTCCTGTATGATTTCAGCCCATATGGTATAGATTTCTTCAAGCTTAGGCAGAGCCTTGGCCTTTTTCCTAGCCATGTGGTTATCTCCTTATAGGGGCCGTTTCCGACCCCTGGATTATGTATTGTATATAAATGCGCCCGAGATGGAGAGAGATCATCACGGGCGCTTGAACAGGGAGTTAGGTGAGACTAGGAGAGCGAGGGGCAGCCCTTGCGCTCAGGACAGTGAAAGCAGTCTTCGTCTTCCACTAGTGCGTTATCTTTGCGCGGGCATGGTATTGTGCGTTCCTCTGTGTTTGGGACGGGCTGGCCCTTGGCAACCGATTGCGTGGGGCTGGTGCCAGCCTTCTTGGGTTCATCATCCTTATGAGGCGTTTCAACAGGCTCAGGCCGGGTCACTTCGCCCGTGCTCGTGTCGATCACGTCGCTATCTTCTGACTGCTTCTGCGACGGTTTTATGCTGTCCAGGCTGACAGTGTATGTGCCGTTTTCAGCCGGTTCGAGGTCAAAGGTATCTTTCACTTCTTCGGCTGTTTGCAGCCCCATGGCAATTTCAGGGGCATAAGCCCTGACAAACCACGCGGCGGCCCGGTAGCGCAGCATCAATTCCGGCATAGTTTGCCATTTGCTGCCGCTCTTGCCGTACCACCCTTCTTTCTTTGCTAGGCCGATGGTGATTAGCGGGCCTTCCAACTTTTCCTTGGTGGCAAGCTCTGTTGCCACGGCCTTGCAGCCCCAATCATCAGTTCCGGGCTTGCCCTGAAATTCATACCGGATGGCCGAAAACCGCCCGCACTGATTGATAGTGGCGATTAGGAACTGTGCTGACCACGCCGGACGGCCATGGACGATATAAAGGTTTTGGCAAACCATCAGGGGATTGGCTCCCATGCGCAGAGCCATATCTACAGCAATGACGCAATTCGGCAGATTGCCCTGAAATTGCGTCGGGACAATGTTGGAACTTGCGAACAGCTTCGCGGTGCGCTGAATGAGGTCAAATCCTCCCACCGTATCGAATCCCGCGCGGATTGCGGGATCTGTCGGCTTGGCAGCGCCACGCAACTCAGCAAGATTGGTCGTTTGGGATTGGCTCATGATTATTTCCCCTCTTCTTCAATCTTTCTGATCAGTTCTTGTTTTTCTGCTATATCTCTCTTAATACGTTCTATTTTAGATTCCTTTGTTTCTAACCCGCGACTCTTGAGACATTTTATCAGCGTTTTTCCTGGGTCTAATATTATGACACCATCGTATGTTGTGGAACAGAAAACATGAACTTTTTCACCTTTATATACGCTTGAATGAACATACCCATAATAGATATGACCACGCTTCGTGACGGCACAAGGATGTTCTGTTTCAAGGTACCAGTTATCATAGCTGCTATATATTTCGAAACCATCATCAAATTCGTACCCTTCATGGCAAACCATCATTTCCTCCACCGGCAGATGCTGTATGCCGGGCAAAATTTCGGGTTACAAAGCTGAGAACGCGGATTGCCGAAAAAACGGCCAGCATGGAGCATATCCGAAGCGATTTGAAGTAAACCTGGTGTTTCGTCGTCGCCAACTAGCAACTCTCGCGCGCCACCAATTTTGCCTATGCCAGCACGTTGTCCTTTTGCGGTCTTGGCGACCTGTAGGCCAATGATCTGCGCAGGGGCTTCAATGACCCGGCCAAGGGCTGCCCCGGCCAACAATTCATAAACGGCTATCTGCGCGGCATGCCCTGCCGTCTTAACAGTACCATCGGTAGCCACAGCGCTTTTGCCTGTCTTGATGTCAGCAATACCGTAACCGTCGTCAGAAACAAAAACTCGGTCTGTCGTTCCCGTCAGGGCAATTCCGATATCTGAAATTTCAAGTCGGTCGCAGGTTGCCTCAACAGCGACATAGTGCTGCTTGGGCGCAATCTCTTGGCAGTATCGCTTATGAAGGGCTATGCCGATGGCCTCGACATCGTTGGGGCTGTCCTCTCCCCAATCCACATCGCTTTCAGGCTTATGAACGGCATCCACTACAGCGCCAGCCGCTTCATCGGCTGTAACCGGGTTGCCCTCTAAGCGACTGCGGTCAAAAATGGCTGTGCCCGCGTGTACGGCTGTACCAAGCTGGGCGGCTCCACTGCGGGGCATTCGCATCCCCTTAACGAACTTGCTTTCCCATCGTGCCGGACAATCAAAGAGTTCAGGCAGCGATGAGGCTCGAATGGTTATGATCTCTGCATTCACTGCACCCTCCCCCTCCGGCTGAACACGTCAATGACCGGGCCATCAGGACACAGCATGCGCAACTGCTTAATGACGGCATCCATAGATCCAACCAGAATCACGGCCTTGCTGTTGTGGAAAAGAAACAAGGTCACCATGGCATGTGCTCCAAGTAGTTGATGATGCCGAGCGCGAAGCATACTGCCCCCGTCCAAAACACGGCCCACAGTGCGTTCCTCACGCTGTTCCAAAGGTCGTCAACCCTCATCTTCCGTTCAAGGTCATTCCTGCTCATGGCATTCTCCTAAACGTGAAGCGTGATCGGGCAGTCACGCCCAGGGACAACGCAGTTGTATGCACACAGGTCAACGGCCTCAGCCTCAAACGTGTTGATATG
>JABNAD010000501.1_pt1 | contig 22412 bp, 19 predicted proteins | sample 7240381 | NCBI WGS metagenome assembly JABNAD01 (sample SAMN11332834, study PRJNA596920) | anaerobic digester metagenome | biome: digested sludge; isolation source: digested sewage sludge-derived enrichment culture grown on H2/CO2 | place: Germany: Goettingen
CGTTCCTCTAGGAACGTCGTTCCTACCGGTGCTCACGCTCCTGCCCTTCGGCCAGCCGCGCTTCGCGGCTTCTCGTGAGGCTTACCAATCTTTCTTCATCACCTCGGCCTTCAACTCCTTCGGCATCAGTTCGATGGCGTACCGGAGCGCCGTCCGGGGCATCTCCCGCTTCTTCGCCATGACGTAGGAGAAGATCTCGTCCGTGTGCTTCCGGCTCGCCTCCTTGAGGAGCCATCCGTAGCCTTTCTGCACCAGGTCGTCCCTGTCGGTCAGGAGGAGGTCGGCGATTGCAAGGACCTCGTCGAGGAACTCCCCGCGCTTCGCGGGCACGATCAGCGAGACCGCCGCCGCCCGCCGCATCCAGCGGTTCTCCGACTGCGTCCAGCGCTTCAGCTCCTCGATCCCCTCCGGGTAACGGACGATGAAGTCCCCGACGGCATGGTTGCAGAGGCCGTCGCAGGTGGCCCAGTTGGTGATGTAGTTCTCAATCCAGTGCCGGAAGACGGTGATATCGCCGGGTTCGTAGCGGTCGGCGAGCCGCGGAGCCCACCGGGAGACGACGAACGCCTCCTCCATCATCCCCGAAGAATAGAGTTCCTCGCAGAGGGCGAAGATCTCCTGCTTCTCGCGGGATTTGACCTCCTTCCAGTATTTTTTCGCGATCGCGACTGCGGTTGCCGTCTTCATCCCGTAGCACCGAACCTCCTCCTTGAAGAACCGCTGGCCTCTCTCCCGGAGTTCGGGGTCCGCCTGCGCTGCAAACTCCTGCCGTATCGCCTCGACGACCGGATCCATATAATGGTGTAATGGGGGGCGGGAGATAAACGATCCGCTACCGTGCCCGGCGGCCCGGCAACCCCCGCCTCCCGAGATACCGTTCGATATGCGTCTTTTTGATCCCCATCCTGAGCAGGCGTTCGAAGACCTCTTCCCGCCCTTCGATCGCGATCTTCCGCTTTGCCCGCCGTAGCGCCGCGACCTCGTCAGGGTAGGGGAGCGGGCCCTGCCCCTCCGTCAGGCGCCGGAGTTCGGCCGGATCGCAGCCGGTCGCGGCGACCCCCTCCCCCGGACGCAGATCGATCCGGCACGTCCCGGCGACGTACTCGATTCGCCGCCACCCCTCCTCCCGGTCGATCACGGCGTAGGAAGCCGGGGAGCAGTCGAGTGCGACGTAGGCCTTCCCGGCGACCATGCCCGCCATCATCCCGTAGTGGCCGGTGACGATGCACGCCGCGGGGAGGTCGAAGAGCCATACCCGGTTCGCGAGAGGCGCGTGAGCCACCACGATATCGACCGGCCCTTCGGCCGAGCGGGCCATCCTCCTCTCCTTCCCGGTGGGGACGCCGAGGAAGCGTATGCCGCAAACGTTCTGCACCTCCCCCGTTATTTCGTGGATGTAAGGATTCGCTTCCGCCGCCTCCCGGACGCGGCCGTAGGTGCCCATCGTGTCGTCGTTGTTCCCCTCCACGACGACGCAGTGCCGGCCCGCCGCTGCGATCTCGCGGAGGAGGCCGAGAAAGAGTTCCGTCTCGTCGAGCGTTGAGCGCGAGCACCGGTCGTAGGCACCGTCGCCGGCGAAGACGACGATTTCCGGGTCCGTCTCCTCGACCGCCCGGAGGAATGAGCCGATCCCGACCCGGCCGCCGGACGGCCCCTTCTCCTCTGTCCCCCACGCGAGATCGCTGAATGCGAGTATCCTCGTCCGCGGCATGACCCGGAGATACTACCGCAGGAGACGATAGGTTTCGCGGTCTGTTCGGCAATCCAGCACCTTCGCCTCACGGCAGATACCCGTCCGCATACTCGAGGAACCGCTCCACGACGGCCGTCGAGTAGGGGCCTTCCTCATACGCTGTCGCGAGGGTCAGGCGGTCGCGGAAGGTGGAGGCGATCAGCAAAAACCCGTACGGCCAGCAGGTGCAGGGGTGGTACTGGATGTCCTGGATATCGAGCGCCGCACCGCCCTTTCCGGGGATGGGGAGGTAATCGCCGGGGTCGAAGACCCCGAGGTTCGAGAAGACCGGGTTCTTCTGTCCGGATGTCTCGTACCGCTCGATCATCTCATCAAAGAACGCCCGCACCGCCGGCATCCCGCCCGCCATGATCTCCTCGTAGAAGAGGATGGCGGCAACGCCGAGGCTGCTTGCCTTGCGGCGGGTCGTTATCGCCGTCACCCGGCCGATGACGTCCTCGAGCCGGGCCCCCTCCCCGGCCGAGAGGGTGACCTCGTAGGCGATGGAGAGGTTCGTGAGCGGAGCGTCCTCGTAAAGGCCGGGATACCTCCTTCGGAGGTCGGCCGAGGTCAGGAGCGACCGGGGCTCCCCCCGGTCGGAGAATTCACCCCGGATCTTCTGGAACGCAAGGAAGAACGCAGCGATCAGGACGTCGTTCACCGTGGCCCCGTGCCCTCTCCCGAATGCCTTCATGCGCCCGAGCCGTTCGGGGGAGAGCGTCCGGCGGGCGATATGGGGCGTCCCCCTCCCGGTTCGCTCGATGGGGAAGCGCCACCGGTCGACGAACGGCTCCTCCTCAGCGAGCGCCTGCTGCCGCTCCTCCTCCGAGTAGAGCGCAAGAACCCTCTCCGTGCTCCGCTCGTAAGGAGCGCGGGGGGCCGGCCGGAACCCGGGGTCGTCCAAGATCCCCCGGTAGGCCGCAAAGAGATCCCGGGCAAGGGTGAGGGCGCCGGTGGCGTCGCAGAAGCCGTGGTGGCAGGTGACGGCCACGATATCCGCTCCCTCTCGCTGATAGAGGCCGACCCGCACCTGCGGCCCGGAACGGACGTCGAGGGGCGGCGGAGGCGTGTGGAGGGGTTCGTCACCGCCGGCCGGGACGAGGACAAACGCTCCTTCCCACCGCTCCTCCGGGATCTCCTCCCAGACCGGCCGGCCGTCAACCTCCGCGAATCTCGATCGGAGATAGGGATCGGATGCAACGAGCCTCATCGTCGCCTCCCTCATGGCTTCGGCGTCGACTTCGCCGTCGAGCGTGAAGACGACGTGCATCGTCGGATCGTAGATGCGCTCGAAGTAGACGTTGAAGACGTCGAAGGCCGGCGCGGGATGGCGGATTGGCGGGGCAGACATCATCTTAACCATCTCCCGGTTGTGGGATAACTGCTTTCTTATTCAGCACTCTCTCGTGCGGGAGCGACCGTGCTACTCCAGTACCCTCCGGACGGCGGCCTCCCAGATCCGGTGCGCCTCGTCCCGTTCGAGTCCTGCCGCCGATCCCATCCTGATCCCGAGAATGACGGAGATGATGATCCTTGCAGAGAGGTCCGTATCGAGGTCGCTGGAGAGGTTTCCTGCGGCTTTTTCTTCTTCGAGAACCGCAGTGAGGAGATCGTGGATGGCCCGGTAATTCTTCCCGACAGCATCACGGAGGGAGTCGTCTCGCACGGCACCGGCGAAGAGTTCGATGATCGCTTTCATTCCCGTTTCGTCTTCGGGGTAGATAACGCGATCAAAGATCGCGGAGAACATGTCCTCGGGCGTATTTTCTGAGCAGGCATCATGCAGGTTCTCCGAGAGCCGGGACCGGATGTAGGCGAGGGCGGAAGAGATCAGGTCGTCCCTGCTCTTGACGTAGAGATAGAGCGTCGCACGCGAGATGCCGAGCCTGGCGGCGACGTCCTCCATCTTCAGGTTGGAGAACCCTTTCTCGTCCACCTCGGCTATCGCGGCCTCGATGATCCTGCGCCTCGCTTCGTCTTTATACTCGGGCACGACCTTCGGCATGATACTAACACGTGTGTCAGTAATCTTATATACGATCGATCCGTATTCTGAATAGTGACACAAGTGTCAAAAACAATTACTCTGGTGTCAGAATACTGGGGCCCGCGGCAGGACCCGGATGCCTGCCGTAAGGAGTCTTCGGACGAGAACGGCGATCTCGTGCTCTTCGAGGCCCTGGTCCGGGAATACTGCGGGATAGGGTTCTTCGAGTGCCTCGTCTCTCCGGAGAACGATTACCTTACCTCGGCCGTATGGGAGGAGAGCGGCGGCAGGCCGCCCGCGCTCCTGTGCGCCGTCGTCGAACTGCTGCACCGGGCGGTCGAGCGGGCGGACGAGCGATGAAGGCGGTGTTCTCGCATCTCGGCAGATTCATCGCCGCCCGCCCGTATCTTGTCGCCGGCCTGGTTGTCTCGCTTCTGGTCTTCTCGGCGTACGGCGCTTCCTCAATCCGGATGGAGACGGGTATCGAGACATTCGTCGATACGGACTCTCCCGAAGGGATACTGCTTGACGGTTATACACGGGAATTCGGGACGGATCTGGTCTTCCTGATCGTCGAGTCGGACAACGTGCGGGACCCAGCTCTTCTACGTTACGTCGACACCCTCGGTGCGGATATCGCCGACGAACGCTACGTGACCGGGACAAGGTCGCTTCCCGCGGCGATACGATCGGTGAACGGAGGTCGTATCCCCGGGACGGAGGCTGAAGTCGTCGAAACGATCTCCCGCCTCCCGCAGGAGGCCCGGGCACGTTACGTGCCTTTGGGGACGATGACGCTCCTCTTCGTCACCCTCGAGCCGGACCTCTCCGACGACGCCAGAAGCCGGGTTCTCGACACCCTTGAAACCATCGTCTCGATCTCGGCCCCGCCTCCCGGGGTGACCGTCTCAATCTCCGGCGATCCCGTATTCGACAGAGAGATGCGGGAGGCCATGAGCCGGGAGATGGGCATGCTGATAGCAATTGCGCTCGTCCTGATGGTCGCGGCAATCGGACTGCTTTTCAACCATGTCCGCCACCGCTTCCTTCCCGTGGGGATCATCCTCTGCGGGGTGTTCCTGACGTTCGGCACTCTCGGGTTCTTCGATCTCCGGGTGACTTCGCCGGTCATCGGATCGTTTCCCGTGATCATCGGTCTCGGGATCGATTACGGGGTGCAACTCCAGTCGCGACTCCACGAAGAGATCCGGGACAGAAGCTTGCACGACGCAATCGTCGCCACGCTCTCTCACGCCGGTTCCGTCCACCTGGTCGCGATGTGCACGACTGCTCTTGGCTTTCTGGCCCTTCTCTTCTCTCCGGTCCCGATGATCCGGGACTTCGGGACCGCCTGCCTGATCGGCGTCGTCTCGTGTTTCCTGCTCGCGATCATCATCGTTCCTGCTTTCTTTGCCATCTTCGGCTACGGGAAGCGGGCAGGGGGCCGGCAGGGGCCGGCGGACGCTCCGGAAACGGGAGCACTCGCGGGCTACAGCCGGTTCCTCGGCGGTCTGGCTGTCAGGGTGGCAAAACATCCGGTTCCTGTCATTCTCCTCTTTGCGCTCGTCGCCGTTGCCGGCATGCAGTACGACGACAGGATCGGAATCAACGTCGACCAGCAGTCCTTCGTCCCCGAGACCATGCCTGCACGGGTCACCCTCGAAAAGGTGGAGCGGGCGATCGGGGGGACGTCGACCGTGCCGGTGATGATCAGGGGGAGCGATATCCTCGATCCGGAGATTCTCGAATGGATCGACGCGTTTGGAACGTATGAGACGGAGCGTCGGGACGAGATCACCGCCCATACCGGCATCGCCACCCTTATCCGGGAGTATAACGGCGGGTCGCTCCCCGGATCCGCAACCGAGATCGACGCGGTCGTCGCGCGTATCCCCGCCGAAGTCCGCGATGCATACCTGTCAGGCAATTCGGAGACGGTGATCGAGTTCGCGACGGTCGATATGGAGATGGATGCGGTGAGCGCCCTCATCGACCGGCTCAGGAGCGACGTCGTCTGGCTCGAACCGCCGGCAGGACTGGATATTCAGCCCACGGGCAGATCGACGGTATACGGCGACCTATACGACGGGATCGTCCTCTCAAAAAACCGGATGACCGTCCTCGGCCTCCTCCTGATCGCCATCTTCATGGTCGTCGTATACCGCCGGTTCGACTCCCTGGCGCCGCTCCTTCCTGTCGTCATGATCATCGGGTGGAACAACCTGATCATGTATGCCCTCGATATCGCGTATACCCCGCTCACGGCGTGTCTCGGTTCGATGACCATCGGCCTTGCGATGGACTATACGATCCTGATCCTCGAGCGGTGCAGGGAGGAGATGGGGAGAGGCCTGGAACTCTATGAGGCCATACGCGAAGGTGTGACGAGGATCGGGATCCCCATCACCATATCCGGGCTGACGACGATATTCGGGTTCTCGTCCATGCTCGCGTCTTCGTTCTCTCTCGTCTCGGGGTTCGGGCAGACGACCGTGATCACGATATTCTTCTCGCTCGTCGGCGGCATCATCGTCATGCCCGCGGTCGTCGCCCTGGTGCTGCGCAGGGCTCCGGAGCCTTCCGGGCACCGGAGCGGGGCCGCGGCCGAAACATAGCCCGGCCCGCCTCCCATCCCCCGGCTGCAAATCTATTTGGTTGATAAGCGGCCAGGAGGTGGATGCAGGAGACCCAGAATGAAGCGAAAGATCATCGATATCGACGAGGAGAAATGCACCGGGTGCGGGCTCTGCATACCCGACTGCCCGGAAGGAGCGCTTCAGATCATCGACGGGAAGGCAAGGCTCGTGAGCGACCTCTTCTGCGACGGACTCGGCGCCTGTATCGGGACGTGCCCGGAGGGGGCGATCTGCGTCGTCGAACGGGAGGCCGGGCCGTATGACGAAAGGGCGGTGATGGAGAAGATCGTGCCCCAGGGAGAAGGGGTCATCAGGGCGCACCTCGAGCACCTCCTCGGTCACGGGGAGGAGGGGCTGTACCGCGAGGCCGTCGAGTACCTGAATACGAAGGGGATCCCGGTTCCCGAGCACGGAACCGCGGGCGGCGGTGCTGCGTGCCCGGGCTCCGTCGCGAGAAGCCTTCCGCGAAGGGAGACCACTGAGGGAGAGCGTGCCGGACGAATAGAATCCGAACTGAGGCAGTGGCCGATCCAGTTGCAGCTCATGAACCCCGGAGCCTCGTACTTCGACGACGCGGATCTCCTCGTCTCCGGGGACTGCGTTCCTTTTGCATACGCGGATTTCCACCGTGACTTCCTCCGGGACAAGATCGTGATCCTCTTCTGCCCGAAACTGGATTCAAACGTCGAGGGCTATGTCACCAAACTCGCGGAGATATTCTCGCAGCATACCATCCGCTCCATCACCGTCCTGCATATGGAGGTTCCCTGCTGCAGCGGGGTGCGGTATGTCGTGAATCAGGCGCTGCAACGCGCGCAAAAAGAGATTCCGGTAAAAGAGCATACCATCCTGATCAGCGGGAGGGTCGCGGAGGAGGGTGAGCGGACGACTCAGCGCCGGGGTTCCGGGATGGGCCGCGGCCACGGGCCCGGCCTTACCGTCGCGAGACGTACCGGCTCCCCTTCAGGTAAAACCGGAGGGGGAGGTCCGCCGCCTTCGTGATCCCGACCCGGGTCGTCTGCACGATATCTTCCGGCCGGAACTCCGGCGGTGTCGCGGGCGACCGGACCTGGAGCGGGCCGTCGCGAAGGGAGGTTCCGTTCAGGTCCATGGTGATGCCGAGCGCCTGCGTCAGTTTGCCCGGGCCGCTTGCGAGCGAACGGGGGTCGTCCGTCCCCCGCCGCGCCTGCATGAGGTCGATCCCGGTGACCGGCTCGAGCGCCCGGATGAGGACGGCCTCCCCCGCGCCCTCTGCTCCCGTCACGACGTTGACGCAGGTGTGCAGGCCGTAGATCCGGTAGACGTAAGCGTGGCCTGCCGGGCCGAACATAACCCGGTTCCTCTTCGTCGTGCCGCGGTAGGAGTGGGCCGCCGGGTCACCCCGGAGGTAGGCTTCGACCTCGACTATCCGGCCCGCCGTCGTCACCTCTTCGCGGTGGACGAGCAGGCATCCCAGCAGGTCTTTTGCGACGGTTACGGTATCCCGTTCGTAGAATGCAGCCGGAAGGGTCATGGAGGTTCTCTTCTCCCTGAAAGGTCTCTTTCCGCCAACCCATCAAATTTCCGGGTAACGGTCGCCGGCGTTGGGGGCCCGGGGTTGGTATGTCCGCAGGCCCAAAGGTATATAGGCTGGCATACCCATGCCGTTCACCCCCCCTTAGGGGATTGGGCAGCAAACGACCGCGAAAACCCGTCTCGAATGTCCATGGAGGATGGGGCGCTAAGGCGGCCTGACGGCAGCCCGGCGGTGGTGCGGTCGGATGAAATGACTGGCAGTATGGAGGTAGAAACGCATGAATGGATTCAGGTGGGCTATTGCCGTGCTCCTGGTGGCCTCTCTCGTGGGGCTGGCCTGGGGTCAGGTAATGCCTATGGATAACCAGACTCCGGCGGGAGAGAACGTTACTCCTTCAGTGGACGAAAATGTCACTCCCACGATTAACGTAACGATGAACCAGACGCTCGAGGGCAACGCGACCGTCGCGAACGTCACCATCGATGAAGTCGTGAGCGATGGTCCCGGGTGGCTCGTCATCCATAACAACCTGTTCGGCCATCTCGGAGGGGTGATAGGTTTCTCACAGGTCGACCCCGGCACGAACAGCAATGTCACGGTCACGATAGATACTCACGTCGCCATCGACCGGCTCTCCGCCGAGCTCCACAAGGATCTCGGTCAAGAGGGTGTCTTTGAGTATCCGGTTATCGATGGCCCGCAGATGGCCGACGGTCAGCCGGTGACGGCGAACATCAGCGTCACGGCTGAGAATTTTACGGTCAACAACCTGACGGAACTTGCCGGTAATCAGACCCGGTTGCTGGATCAGAACCGGACACCGGACCTGATCCGGAACCAGACCCGGGATCCGACGCTGATGTAGATGCTCCGCCGGTGGGCGGGAATCCGTGTCGAGGGAGCGGTGGGGGATAGGCTCCTCCTGCCTGGCACAGTTGTCTTCGCAGAGCCCGGCGGGTGATACGCGGTCTCCCGATCGCTGGAAGACTCCGGATTCCCGCCTGCAGGAGGGGTAGTTCACCGCAAGCGGAAGCCACCGTTGACAACAGGCCTCTCTCCTGTGGTGTTTTTCCCATCGACCCCACTGAAGCGACCTAACGATTAAATACCGGGGGGACCACAAGGAATACTGTTACTACCCTATAGCACCCCTCATCAGGAGGTTTTGGATATGAAGAAAGGATTTGCAATCGATATTGAAACAGAGACCGTAAAGAACACCGACTTCCGAAGGGTTCTTTATACGAGCAATTTCAGCCAGCTCGTGCTGATGCGCCTGAAGCCCGGTGAGGAGATCGGTGCGGAAGTGCATGACGACGTCGACCAGTTCTTCCGGTTCGAGGAAGGGGAAGGGGTTGTCGTGATCGACGGCACGAAGCACGCCGTCAAGGACGGCAGCGCCGTGGTCGTGCCGAACGGCGCGAACCACAACGTGATAAACACCTCAAAGACCGCCGACCTCAAACTCTACACGATCTACTCTCCGCCGGAGCACCGGGACAAGGTCGTGCACAAGACCCGCGCAGAGGCCATGGGGGACGAAGAGCACTTCGACGGGAAGACGACGGAGTGATTCTCTCAGAATCGCTCTAAAACCGGATCTCTTTTTTGTAGTTACGGTTAAAGGCCAGGATGCCTTCAGTCCTCCCGCTCGATCTCGCCGCCCGCCTCCCGGATCGTTCCCTCGATATGCTCCAGGAGGGCGGTGTCGTGGGTGGCGAAGTCGAGCATGGGAAAACCCGCCACGAGGGGGATGGGCTTGAAGATCGCAAGCGGCGCTTCTCCGCTTCTCTCCGGGTTCTCGCCCGGGGCGATGACGGCGGTCGTCCCGTCGCCCCAGACGGCGAGATTCCCGTATCCCTGTGCATCCCAGATCTTCTGGATGAGCTCGCGTGTATGCAGCATTTTCTGTCCCCGGACAAGATGGCGCGGGACGAGGGCATCAACCTTCCGGCACGGCAACGGGGAAAAGATGAGCGGGTTTTCTTTCCCTACTCGACCGGTGGCGCGTCGGTTTCCCGGGTTTCCACAGGGGGCGTTCGCTCTCCTGTAAAGAGGTGGTCGACGCCGAGAAGCGTGTTCATCCATGCCCAGTCGTCGCTGAACTGGAAGATCATCAGGACGATGAGGGTGAGCGGAACGGCAAAGATCATTCCGGCAATGCCGAGCGCCCATCCCCAGAAGATGACCGAGAGAACGACCACGAGGGCGGGGATGTCGAAACGCCTCGATGCAAAGTGCGCGAAGATCGGGTTCTCCACCAGCGCATTCAAGATCGCGACGGCTGCAATCACCGCGACCGCGCCCCAGATCCCGAACTGCAGCCAGGCAAAGAAGATCGCCGGGAGTGCCGCGACGACCAGGCCGATGTAGGGGATGTAGGAGAGGAGAAACGTCAGTATCCCCCAGAGTACTGCCGCGTGCACCCCCATGACCCAGAGGAACGCGCCGAAGAGGAAGCCGTGGACGAGGTTTGCCTCGGTCCTGACGATGACGAAGTCGATCAGGAACCTGCTCATGCGGGAGAACGCCTCGACGGTCTCGGGTCTGTTCCCTGTCACCTTCCGTATGCGCCCGGGCATCCGCGGCGCCTCAAGGAGCATGAATATTGTCGTTACCGCTATGAAGAAGAGGTATAGCAGGAGATCCGCGATACTGATGGCTGATGAAGAGAGGAACCCCGCGAATCCCTGCAGGTTCACCGAAGACGGTGAGAACGAACCCGTGTCGATCCCGTACCTGTCCAGGTGGGCGAGGACCTCCGATAATCTGGCGGTCAACTCCTGCTGGTAGAGGGGGATGGCCGAGACCAGGTTCTCGAACGAGAAGAAGACGAGGTAGCACATCAGCAGGACGGCAAGGCAGGCGATAATGGTGACCACACCGACGGCGGCGCCCTCGGGCAGTCCCCTCGACTGGAGGGCTTTCGCCGCGGGATACACGATCATGGCGAGGATCATCGATACGGCGATGATGGTGATGATATATGCGATCGCCTGGATTCCTATGATGAGAAATACTACTGCCGTCAGCAGAAGTATGGTGCTCACGTGCCTGGGAAAAACCGGGGTTTCTGTCATCCTGAGTGACGTGTTTTAACGGAAACTATATCAATCCCGCGAAACACTGCGGAGCCGACGAGAGCGGTGGAGATCCGTCCATGGCGTTCATTTCCTCATCCGTCGGCGTACTGAAGACGATGCTGTCGCCTGGCGAGCCCGGAGGACAGAATGCACAAGAATATCCGCTCGAACGATCGAAGAGTCAATATTAAGGCACCGTAAGCACAATTCGTATGCACTGATGATACTCACCCTCGAACTCATGCTCGTCGGCATAGCGTTGCTCTTCCTGATCAGCATCGTTGCAAACAAGTTTTCAGAGCGGCTCGGCGTCCCTGCACTTCTCATCTTCCTCGTCGTCGGGATGCTCGCGGGTTCCGAGGGTCCGGGCGGCATTCCGTTCGACGACCCTGCGATTGCGCAGATCATCGGGATTGTTGCACTTGCATACATCCTCTTCTCCGGCGGTCTCGACACCCGGTGGGAGCAGATCCAGCCTATCCTCTGGCCGGGCATCGCCCTCTCCACGGTCGGCGTTGTTCTGACCGCAAGCCTGCTCGGCGGGTTTGCCGTTCTGGTCTTCGGTTTTTCCCCGCTGACGGGCCTTCTCCTCGGTTCGGTCGTCGCGTCCACCGATGCTGCGGCGGTCTTTTCGGTTCTGCGGACGGCAAGGGCACGCCTCCAGGGAAACCTGCGGCCGCTGCTCGAGCTTGAGTCGGGGAGCAACGATCCCGTGGCCGTCCTTCTCACCATCGGTATCATCGGCGTGATCCTTATCCCGGGCACGTCGCTACTCGCCGTCGTCCCGATGTTCGTGCAGCAGATGGCGGTCGGGGGCCTGTTCGGCTACGGGATGGGGCATGCCGTCGTTTTCCTCATCAACCGTCTCAAGCTGGAGTTCGAGGGGTTGTATCCGGTGCTCAGCCTCACGATGGTGCTGCTGACCTACGGCCTGACCGCCACCCTCGGAGGAAACGGATTCCTCGCGGTTTACATAGCCGGGCTGATCATGGGCAACAGCATCGTCCTTCATAAAAAGAGCCTGATCCGGTTCCACGACGGGATCGCGTGGCTGATGCAGATCGTGATGTTCCTTGCGCTCGGCCTGCTCGTCTTCCCCTCGTCTCTCCTGCCGGTGGCCGTTCCCGGTATTCTCGCAGCCCTCTTCCTGCTCCTGGTCGCACGGCCGGTCGCCGTCATGATCACGCTGCTCCCCTGGAAGATGCCGATCAGAGAGAAGGCCCTGATCTCCTGGGTGGGGCTGCGGGGAGCCGTCCCGATCATCCTCGCGACCTATCCGCTTGTTGCGGGTGTGCCGAACGCAGAGGCGATCTTCAACCTCGTCTTCTTCATCGTCCTCGTCTCGGCGCTGGTTCACGGGACGTCGATCCCCTCCGTCGCCCGTTGGCTCGGCCTCGCCGCCCCGCTCGAGGAGACGCGCAAACTCTCCCGGGAGTTCGACGTGAACCCCGATACCCCGAGCGAGCTGCTCGAACTGGTCATCCCTCCGGACGCCTCGGCGGTGGGAAAACAGGTCGTCGACCTCGGGTTGCCGAAGGGCGCCCTCATCATCCTGATGCAGAAAGGAGACGAACGGTTTGTCCCGGGCGGCAGCACCGTCATCGAGGCCGGAGATACGCTTCTCTTCCTGACGACCGGGGACCTTGCGGACACCGTCCGCACCAGGCTTCTCTGCAGAGAGGAGCCGGAGGACGTTCCCGGCCCTGATGCCTGATGCCGCGTGGGGGGCGCAAACGCCGCCCGGAACCGGACGGAACCCCTTCGCCTGCACTGCATCTGTTCTGTGGCGGAATCTTTGAGGGGGCACTGGTGGGGCGAGGTTATCGCCGTACTCCCGCGAGGGTATCCCCGGAGGGATCCGGCCGGTCACCGGACAGTCCCGACTTCTGGTTTCCCGGGTTTTTCCCCGAGATCCGCCCGGTGCAACCTGACATACAATGGTTTTATAATAATATTTATATATAATGTGTCGTTTACTCCACCCGGGGATTGTATGAAAAAACCTCGAGTACCTGGAACCTATCTGATAGTTTTCATTGTGGCGGTCATCTCGATTGCCGTGATCGCCACTGCAGCTCCTCAGTCCGGAACTTTTACGAGCGGCGAGCCGGGCATGCCCGGCCTCTCCGAGCCGCTTGAAATTTATCCGAACAATCTCTCACACGCGGATATATCCGGCAGTCGGATTGTCTATAGCGATTATAGGAACGGTAACTGGGACATCTTCCTGTTCAACCACACCTCGGGCAGGGAGTACCAGCTCACGAACGATTCCTACGACCAGATGAACCCCACGATATCCTGCGATCTCGTTGCCTGGTACGACAACTCCACCGGGGCGTGGGACCTCGTTCTCCTCAAACTCCACGGAGACGATGCAGCCTATCAGGTCTGCACCGGCCCCGACCAGGGGCGGCCGGGCTGTCCCGCGGGAGTGGTCTGTTTCCCAACCACCACGACGACCACCACCCCGACACCCGGGCCCGGGCCCGGCAACTGCTCCTGCACGGCGGACTTCACCTGGAGCCCGCAGAGCCCTGCCGTCAACGCTACGGTTAACTTCACCGGGAATGCCACGGTCGACGGAGACTGCAGCGTCCGGACATGGGCCTGGAGTTTCGGCGACGGCGCAACCGCCAGCGGCCAGGACGTCACCCACAATTACACGTCGGAAGGAACCTACCCGGTCAGGCTGAACGTGACCCTCGACGACGGCACGGTATGCAATGCGTCCGAGAACGTCACGGTCTCGCCGCTTGCCGATAACTGCTCCTGTACGGCGGACTTCACCTGGAGCCCGCAGAGCCCTGCCGTCAACGAGACGATCGACTTCACCGACCAGACCACGGTCCTGGGCGACTGCGGGATCGAGTCGTGGGCCTGGAACTTCGGCGACGGCGCAACCGGCGAGGGCGGAACCGCGAGCCACGCCTATGATGCGGCAGGAACCTACACGGTCGGGCTGAACGTGACCCTCGACGACGGTACGGCATGCAACACCTCAAGTGACGTCACCATCGCACCGCTGCCGGAGGAGAACTGCTCCTGCACGGCAAGCATCGCGACAGACCGCGACCAGGTCGAACCGGAGCAGCCGGTTGCCTTTACCGGTTCGGCTGAGGTCGACGGGGACTGCTCCGTGACCGGCTGGGCGTGGGACTTCGGCGACGGGGCGACCGGTGAAGGCGAGACCGCGAGCCACGCCTACGCCGCGGCGGGAACCTACACGGTTACGCTGGTCGCAACGCTCGACGACGGCAACACCTGCCAGGCGACGACGGATGTCACGGTGACCGCTCCTCCGGAGCCCTGCTCCTGCTCGGCAAGCATCACGACCAGCGGGAACTCGTTCCATGGGGAGGCCGATATCCAGGGCGACTGCTCCGTGACCGGCTGGTCATGGGACTTCGGTGACGGAACGACCGGTAGCGGCCAGGACGTCACCCATGACTATGCGGCGGAAGGAACCTATACGGTCACGCTGACCGTGACGCTCGACGACGGCAACACCTGCCAGGCGACGACCCAGGCCTTTGTGGTCTTCTGATACGTCAAAAAAAGCGGCGGGGGAAATAACCCCGCCCATCTCTTCTCGGAATGTGCGAGGCGGGGATCACGCCCCGGCGGCCGCGGCCTCGAAGGTCTCCTCTTCGCGGTTGTCGGCGTGAACCTCGTCGCGGCTTAAGAACGCGAGGGCGACGACGGCGAGCGAGACCGCAAAGACGGCGACGAAGACCAGGTCGAACCCCGTGGCAAGCACGTCTATCCTGATCTCCGCCGGAGACGACATCGTGACGTGGCGGTGCGACGCGACCGTGAGCATCGCCTGGACAAAAAGCATGCTGATGAAGGAGATGCCGAGGGTGATCGGGCCGGTGCGCTCCACACTGATGAGGCTCGAGACCATGCCCTGCCGGTCGCGGGGGGCCATGTTCATCACCATGTTCGTGCCGGGCGAGAGCATGAGGCCGAGACCGAACCCCACGGCGGCGAGCGCGCCGCTGATGTAGTATATCGTGCTCTCCGCCGAGAAGAACCGGAACATCAGGTAGCCGGCGGAGATGACGAGCGCGCCGGCGATACAGAGTCTCCGGTTCCCGACACGGTTTATGAGCATGCCGGAGAGGAAGCCGCTTGCCATCATGGCGAACGAGAGCGCGGTGAGAACGAGCCCGGAGGTCGAGGGGTCGAAGCCCTTCACCAGTTCGAGGAAGAACGGGAGGAGGTAGTTGACGCCGCCCATGAGGAAGTAGGCGAGGGCGAGCATGAGGTTGACGTAGAGGAAGTTGCGGTTGCTAAAGAGCCGGAAGTCGAGCAGCGGGTCGGCCGTCCTCCGTTCGTGGAGGACGAGGTAGCCGAGCGCGATAACGGCAGCCGCGAGTGCCGCAAGGATCGTCGGGTCGGTCCACCCGAGCGCGGAACCCTGGCTGACGGCATATATGAGCGATCCGAGCCCGGCGAAGATCAGAACCGCGCCGAGCCGGTCGAACGGCGAGGGCGTGCCGGACGCCGTGACGCCTGCCGGTATGGCATAGGAGCCGAGCAGGATGGCCGCGGCGCCCACGGGGACGTTGATATAGAAGATCCAGTTCCAGGAGAGGTACTGCGTCAGGATGCCCCCGAGGATCGGGCCGGCCGCGGTCCCGAACGCCGCGAACGTGGTCACGACCCCCATCGCCTTCCCTTTCATCTTCATCGGGAGGAACGCCGCGACCAGGGCCGGAGCGATGGCGGCGATCATCGCCCCGCCGATCGCCTGGAGAACCCGTGAAGCGATCAGCATCCCGAACGAGTCGAAGACCTCCGGAAAGAATCCGCAGAAGAACGAGCCTGCCGTAAAGACGGCGAATCCGGCGAGGAACACGGTCTTGAAACCGATCCGGTCGGCCACCTTGCCGAAGACGAGGATAGAGCCCGTCAGAACCAGCAGGTATGCCGTTGCAACCCAGCTGGCCGTTGTCGAGGGGAGGTCGAAGATCGTCGATATCGTGGGAAGAGCGATGTTCACGATCGTGCCGTCAAGCGACGTCATGAACATCGCAAGGGCGATCGAGACCATGAGCAGGGTATACTGCTGCCGCGAGGCGTTGCCGGCCGGCTGATGCATACTGAATGTGCTTGTTGTTTGGATTAAGATATTTTGGAAAAGGGTCGGTCCCCCGATGCCCAAATGGGGTGGCGAGGATTGTGCGCACAGGGACGCGAAATCCCTCGGTCTCTGCGCCTCACTCCTTCGGCCGCAACGGGCAGCACCTGTTGCCGCAGACCGGGCAGACGCGGCGGTTGATCAGAAAGACGCCCGTGCCGGCAAGCACCCAGAAGAGCGCAAGGAGCGGAACCTGCGAGAGCAGCCAGTACTGGGGAATCGCGGCGATGAGGAGGAGTGCAGCCACGACCACAGCGATCTCGACGGCCGTATACTTCCCCCGCCGGGCCGGAAGGAGGGCGGCGAGCCTGCCGGGAAGGATGTGGAGACATCCTCTCCCCCGGAGCGGGCATTTCGTGCAGAAGACTGCGATGACCGTCCCGATGAGGAGGGCGGCGACGGCGAGGTATGCCAGGGCATACAGCGGAGCGGCAAGGGCCATTGCGGCCGCTCCCACTATGACCGCTCCTGTCAGCAGCGTGAGGGAAAAGACGCCGACTGCGACGGTGTTCATGCACAGGTGTCGCAGTCGCGGGCGATTAAGGTATCCCCGCGGGGCGGCGCACCGTTCTGCTCACGAAGTGGGATCCTGGTTTGCCGGCTTGAGCGTGAACCTGAATGCCGCGCCGTCCTCCGGACGGCCGGGCACGCGGTCATCGATCCAGATTCGCCCGCCGTAGCGCTCAATGACTGTCCTGCAGATGAATAGCCCGAGCCCGTCGCCCCTCCCCCGTGCCTTCCCCCGCTCGAAGCGGTGGAAGAGTCTCTCCTTCACGTCGTCGGGCACGCCGGGCCCGTTGTCCTCGACCGCCACCAGCACCTCGCCGTCCTGCTCCTCCGCCCGGACGACGATCTCCACGTCCGGCCCGCCGAACTTGACGCTGTTGCCGATGAGGTTCATGAAGACCGTGGAGAGGAGGTTGTCCGCCATGACCTCGAGCGGCGGAATCTCCCGGCATATCGATGCGCCGCGGAAGTTTCCGGCCTCCTCGCTGACGACCATGCTGAGGTCGACCGGTGAAAACCCGGTCGAACTGGTGTGAATGCGCCTGATCGTCGAGACGTTCATGAGGATCTCGGTGCTCCGCGATATGCTGTCGCGGAGTTTTTGGGCGTAGGTTCTCTCGGGGCCCTCGAGCAGATCGAGCATGAGGTCGGCGTAGATGCTCGATACATTGTTTGCGTTCCTGATGTCGTGGGTGATGATGTCGAGGTAGAGGTTCGCCTCCCGGTGCGCCTCCTCATGACTGGCGATCAGTCGATTCCGCTCCTCCTCGGCATGTTTTCGGTCGGTGATGTCGCGTGCGTTCACGATGAATCGCCGCTCGCTCCCTTCCCGGATCAGGTTCGCACCCGTGACGTCGAGGATGATCCACCGGCCGGAAGAATCCCTGATCCTGACCTCGAACGTGAGCCTCGCGGATGGCCTGGCCATTCCGGTTTTCACGGTATCTACGGCCTTTGTAACGTCGTCGGGGTGCAGGAGGTCGAGCACGTCCGTGCCGATGAGGTTCTCGGGCTCATAACCCCCGATCTGCTTCACCGAAGGGCTCGCATAGGTGATGCGTCTCTGCATATCCAGGAGAAGGATGATATCGGATGCGTTCTCGATGAGGGAACGGAAGTGCTCCTCGCTCTCCTGCAGGGCCCGGTTGAGAAGTGCCAGTTCTTCGGTCTTCTCCTGCAACTGCTCGGTGGTGCACTGCAGCTCTTCGTTCTGAACCTCCATCTCTTCGGCTGACTGCTGCAGTTGTTCCAGGAGTCTCTGTTTCTGCGCTTCCGCCCGCTTCAGTTCCGTAATCTCCGTTCCGACGGCGATGACCCCGGTGATCTCCCCCTGGATGTCCCGGAGCGGGGTCTTTGTCATGTAGAAGATCCGGTCGCCGATCTCTTCCTCGAAGGTCTCGGTGATCCCGGTCTCCATAACGCGCTGGTCGTGGGCTACGATGGGTGCTCCGACCTCCGGGCCGAAGAGTTCGGCCTCCGACTTCCCGAGCACTTCGGGGTGCGTTCTGCCGATTGTCCGGAGCACGGCGGGGTTACACATCACAAGACGGCTCCGGTGATCGGTGACGTAGATGGGTGCCGGCGTATTCTCGCAGATGGCGTTGAGGATGGCATTGGCCTTCGCAAGTTCGTCCGTACGTTCGATCACGCGCTCTTCAAGTGTCTCGTTCAGCCGTTGCAGCGCCTCCTCGGCACGCTTGCGTTTGGTGATGTCGATGCCGACCTCCAGGATGTGGGGGGAGCCGTCCGCTTCGGTGAAGGGGAAGTCGAAGATATCGTAATCGCGGCCGTCCGGGCCGGTCCACTCCCAGTGGTGGGGCGCTCCCGTCTTCATGACGCGGTAAGACTCGCAGTTCTCACAGGGCTCCGAGCGCGAGAAGAGGTAATCGAAGCAGCGCCGACCGTCGGACTCGCCGAACTGCTCCCGGAAGAAGCGGTTTGCGAAAGGCACGTGATAGTCCGGTGAGAGGAGTACCACGTATACCGGCAGCATCTCGAGGACGTCGTAGAGCCGCTTTCGCTCGGCCTTCACCGCCTCCTCCGCCCGGGTGCGCTCCGTGATCTCGGCCTGCAGGGCCTCGTTGGCCGCCCGGATCTCGAGGGTGCGTTCCCTGACACGCATCTCCTGCTCGTCGTGCGCTCTCTTAAGCGCCTCTTCGGCCCGTTTGCGCTCGGTGATGTCCTGGCCCTGGGCGATGACCGAGGAGACCGTTTTCCGATCGTCCCCGTACACGGCGGCAGAGTTCCAGAGAACCGTCCTGATCCTGCCGTCCGCCGTGAGTATGGGAATCTCGACGGTCTCCCACCGCTCCCCTGCCGTCGTCTTCCGGATGAGATCCATCAGTTCTTCCCGCCGGGTTTCGGGGAAGAGGATCTCCGGCGACCGGCCGATGACCTCGTCCGCGGCCCGTCCCGTCAACCGTTCGAAGGCGTTGTTGAACCTGGTGATCCTGAGACTCGCATCCCAGACGATGATGGGGGCATTGGCGTAGGTGATCAGGTTCTCCAGGTACTGGGTCGTTTCGGCCATCTTCTCGAGTGCTTCGTAATCGCGTGTCAAAATTTGTTCCTCCTTCGGAAGACGTGTCGTCGAGCGGACCGGTGCCGCGGGGAGCTTGCATCGGCGGCCCGGAGCAGCTTTTCCTCTCTGTCGCTCCCGGTGCCGGCCTTTATGGCAGGCTGCTCCGGCGATGTTCTGAGTAGAACGCTTGAATGGAATAGGATTCTGTCCGTAGGAGAGTTTTGGGATACGTTTGCAATTAACGTTTGGCATTGAGTGCCCGCAAAGGCTCACGACGGGCGCGTCAGGATCATTTCGGCCTCTTAATACTCTTAATCCGTTACCGTGTCCTCGTAAACTGCCGGTCGGAATCGTCCGTTCGAGAGCAGGCGCCGGGAGGGTTGTAGGTGAATAATATTGGGTTGAGGTGATCGTTTTTTCCGGAAGCGGCACCGAATACGACGATAAATTCGCTATGTTTTTTAATCTGCGTTGCCTTTTTCCTTCATGCGAAAGCGTATCGGTATAGCTCATTTTCTCCAAAGTTGCCTCTGTCTGTTCGCCGTGCTCCTGCTGGTATCGAATGCAGCGGCATGCACCGTCTTTGCGATAACGCCGGGTGCATCCGAAGACGGATCGATGTATGTCGGGCATACGAACGACGGTGTCGGGAAAGACTGGAGAAACATCGACGACATCAGCATACTCTACGTCCCCGCGGCGAACCATGCGCCCGGAGAGAAGAGGGCGGTCTTCTTCGATCCCGACAGCGGTTCGGATGCGGCGGGAGGCGAGGACAGTGGTGATTCGGGTCTGATTCTCGGGTATATCGACCAGGTGCCGCACACCTACGCCTACTACACCGGTTCGTACGGTATGATGAACGAACACCAGCTCCTCTCCGCCGAATGCACCGAATACGCGAAGGTCGAGCTCAGTGCAGCCGAAGGAAAGCGGATCTTTTACTCCTCGGAGCTCTCGAACGTGGCACTCGAGCGGTGCACGAAAGCACGTGAGGCGGTTGAACTGGTCGGCGGCCTGATCGACACCTACGGCTACTACGGAACCGGCGAGACGCTCGTCTTCGCCGACCCGGAGGAGGCGTGGGTCATCGAGATGTGCTCGAGCCTCGATGAGGAGGACGGCGGGGGCCTCTGGGTCGCACAGAAGATCCCCGACGGAGAGGTCTTCGTCGCGGCAAACGAGTTCAGGATCCGCGAAATCGTTCCCGGGAACCCCGATCAGATCTACTCGAAGGATCTCTTCACCAAACTCGAAGAGGCGGGGGTATGGTCGCCTGCGGACGGCACCCTCGACTGGCTCGAGGCCGTCAGCTACGGCGAGTATGCGCATCCCTACTACTCGCTGATGCGGGTCTGGCGCATCCAGGACCGGCTTGCCCCGTCGCTCAACCTGAGCCCGTACGTCGAGAACTCCTACACGAAGGGGTACCCGTTCACCGTCAAACCCGACGAGAAGGTCAACCTGACCGGGGCGTTCTCGCTCTTCCGGGATCACTACGAGGGAACCGGGTTCGACCTCTCGACCGGTGGGGCCGCAGGGCCGTTCGGGAACCCGTACCGCTACTTAGGGCCTGCCGACGCCCACACGAACTTCCAGAACGCATCGTACATGGAGGTTCGCCCCGGGGCAAACCCGCGGCCGGTCTCGGCGGTCTTCTGCAGTTACAGTTACGTCGCTCAGGCACGCTCCTCCCTCCCCGACCCGGTGGGAGGCGTGCTCTGGTTCGGTCCGGCGGTCGCGTACGAGACGGTCTATGCACCGTTCTACGCGGGCGCAACGAACGTATCCGCTGCGTACGCGGCCGGCGACCGGTCGAAATACGATAGCAGTACGGCTTACTGGACGTTCGACCTTGTGACGAACTGGGCCATGCTCCGCTACGACGCGATGATCGATGAGATCACCGCAAAGCAGAGCGAGCTCGAGGCCGGGTCGATAGCACTCGTCGAGGAGACCGACAGAAAGGCGACCGAGCTCATCGCTGCCGGCGACGACGAAGGGGCGGGACGTCTCCTCACGGAGTTCACCGTCACGCGGGGGGACGAGATCATCGAGGAGTGGCACGACCTCGCGGGCACGCTGATCGTCACGTACTCGAACGGCCTCATCACCGACCCGGCGACGGGGGCGGTCGAGGAGCCCGGGTATCCGGCATGGTGGCTGAACGAGACCGGGTACCAGTACGGGCCGCGGGTCTACGAACTGGATGAACTCCGCGCGACCGACGGGCTGAACTACACCGGGAGCACTGTCCGGGCTCCGTTGAACGCGACGTTTGCAGATATCCGGGAACTCATCTGATCACCTTTTTTTCTTGATCGGGCGTCATCGTTATATGACGTGAGCAGGATGGGGGTGCACCCTGAAACAGGGGGAAACCTATGAGATATGTGATCCTGCTTGCAGCGGTCGTATCCCTGCTCCTCCTCGTCGGCAGTGCGGGTGCCGCCGACGTCGGGACTGCCGGGGTGCGGAACGGAACGACGGTGAACATCCAGAGCGGCGGTCAGAGTTATCCGGCCTACATCACGATGCCCGATGACGGCGGGCCGTCACCGGCCGTGGTGCTGATCCACTCCTTCAACGGCCTGGAGGGGGGCTACCGGGTCATGGCCGACCGCCTGGCGACAGAGGGGTTCGTCGTCATCGCCCCTGAGTGGCAGACCTTCGCGGAGGCGCCGGCGGACAATGTGACGGAGGCGCTGGTTCGAGATACGGTCGCGTATCTTGGAACCCGGCCGGAGGTCAACGAGAGCAGCATCGGCCTGACGGGGTTCTGCGCGGGCGGACGCTACACGATGCTCTTCCTGCCCCGGATCGAGGAGTTCAGTGCAGGTGTCGCCTGGTACGGCTTCCCCTACTCCGGCGGGCAGGCGAACGGGACTCCCCCGGCGGAGTTCATCGAGAACATCACCGACCCGATGCTGATCATCCACGGCACTGCGGACGAGCCGAGCCCGGTGGCAGATATCTACCGGTATGCGACCGACCTCGATGAGGCCGGGAAGTACTTCGAGCTCAAGGTCTACCAGGGCGAGCCGCACGGGTTCATGATCGGCGAGGACGGGGAGCTGGTGGAGAGTCCTGTCGCAGAGAGCGCGTATCAGGAGATGGTGGGGTTCTTTAAGCAACGACTGTCGGGTGTGTGAACACCCGACAGGAGTTGGAGAAAACGCGAAGCGTTTTCGACCGGCGACTGGCGGGTGCGTAAGCGCCCGGCGGGAGTTGGAGAAAATGCGCAGCATTTTCGACCGGACGCTCGGGTGATCTCCACTACCCGG
>JABNAD010000113.1_pt2 | contig 22396 bp, 19 predicted proteins | sample 7240381 | NCBI WGS metagenome assembly JABNAD01 (sample SAMN11332834, study PRJNA596920) | anaerobic digester metagenome | biome: digested sludge; isolation source: digested sewage sludge-derived enrichment culture grown on H2/CO2 | place: Germany: Goettingen
ACGCGAGTTGCCCACGGCATACTGCACCTGCTAAACTCCTGCCCTGAAAGGGTAGCACATACCCAAAGCCTCATCCCTTATATAGCATCCCTTCGGGACATCTAATCAGGCGTTCTTACCCCTCGGCTTCAACGAGGGCTATTGAGATTTAAGCCCTTCAGGCTTAGTGCGTCCACTAACATCTAGCCACAACGTAGCGATATATCAATAACCGTGGGTAATGAGCAACGCGAGTTGCCCACGGCATACTGCACCTGCTAAACTCCTGCCCTGAAAGGGTAGGATTAATGAAGGGTATCGGATTGTCGAATTAGAGAGCAACGCTCTGTATATTCTAGAATCGTAAGGGGTGATTGGATTTTGATAAGCCTATTGGGTTTAACTTCCAACTAAATAGGATAAATTTGCAGCGTTACTTCAAAATATTCTAAGATGACACTTACCGAGGTTCAAAATCAGATAGTAGAAGACTTTAGCATGTTCGACGATTGGATGGACAGGTACCAGCAGCTTATTGAGCTTGGCCAAAACCTTACCCCAATTGACGAGAAGAAACGAACCGAACAGTACCTTATTAAAGGATGCCAAAGCAAGGTTTGGGTTGATGCCGACCTACGCGATGGCAAAATATACTTTACCGCCGATAGCGACGCCATTATTACCAAAGGGATTGTTGCCCTTCTTATCCGCGTTCTGGATGGAAGAACTCCCGATGAGATTATTGATGCCGATCTTTTCTTTATTGATAGGATTGGGCTTAAGGAGAACCTATCGCCAACCCGCTCGAACGGGCTTGTTGCCATGGTAAAGCAGATGCGACTTTACGCCATTGCTTACAAGGCCAAGGCGTGAGACGTGAAACGTGAAAGGTGAATGGTGAATGGTGAAAAGTGAAAGGATTTGAACAGATTTGAGATTCAAATGTTAGAACCTAGACAGATTTTTCTTCTTTAAGCGATATTAGATTTCCGACAAAGACGCTAAACACAAAACAATGGAACTACGAGACATACAGGAGATTGAGGTTGATATAGCCAAGGCTCTGAAAACGGTTTACGACCCAGAAATTCCAGTAAATATCTTCGATTTGGGTCTTATTTACGAAGTTGATGTTGACGATAACCGCAAGGCAACCGTAACCATGACGCTTACCGCACCCAACTGCCCAATGGCCGACCAAATGCTTGAGGAGACTCACGATAAGGTTGCTGCAGTTGCTGGCGTTACCGAAGCGGTTATAAACCTAACCTTTGATCCACCTTGGGATAAAAGTCGCATGAGCGAAGAGGCCATGCTAGAGCTAGGTTTTTTGTAGATTTTGAGATAGTAAGCCAAGGCCATCCTTGGCTTTTCTTTAATAAGCCCATCTGTTTAAATGGATTTGCAGCAAGCCATTCCATCGGTTGAAGTTGAGAACCTGGCGCTAGCCATAGGTTTTGATGGCTGTGGCATTAGTCAAGCCGAGTACTTAGCATTGCACGATGAGCCTTTTAGCCACTGGCTAAATGCGGGTTTCCATGGCGAAATGGGCTACATGGAGCGTAACAGGGAGAAACGGCTTAACCCGCAGCTACTTGTGCCCGGAGCTAAATCGGTAATATCGGTAATCCTAAGCTACAAGCCGCAAAGCGATAGCCTATCGTTAGTTACCCCCAAGATATCGAGGTACGCCTATGGGCGCGACTACCACCTTACCCTTAAGGAGATGCTCTTTGAACTGCTAAACCAGCTTAGAGCCAATTACGGAACTGTTGATGGACGCGCCTTTGTTGACTCGGCTCCAGTGCTAGACAGGGCTTGGGCCGAGAAGGCAGGGTTAGGTTGGATTGGAAAGAACTCAATGCTCATTAGCCCAAAGCTGGGCTCATACATCTTTATTGGCGAGCTAATTGTTAACCTAGATATTGAGCCCACAAGCAGAACCGTTCCCAACCGATGCGGAACATGCACCCGATGCATTGATGCTTGTCCTACAGGAGCTATAGTTGCACCCCGTACCATTGATGCCCGTAAATGCATATCGTACCTAACCATTGAGAAAAAGAGTGCGCTTACTAGCGATGAGCGCAACAGCCTAAACGGCTGGGCTTTTGGCTGCGATGCCTGCCAGGAAGCTTGCCCCTGGAACCAAAAGCCACTACCCACACGTTGCGCCGATTTTACACCCCTTGATAACCTTTCTACCTTAAAAAGCAATCCGCTGCAGTTTACACCAGAGCTGTTTAGTAAAACCTTTGAGCAAAGCCCAATAGCTCGAGCTGGATTTACTAAAGTTCAAACACTTCTTAAGCCCTAATGTTTTGATGTTTACCCTGATATACAATTATTTCCTTGTTGAGTATGCATGTAAAGCATAGCACTATTCCCGCCTAAATCAGCAATAAATTAAAAGGAACTTCGTATTTTAGTGAGCGATTACCTATAAACTGTTTATGGAACCGACCAAATTTTGGATTAAGACCCAGAAAAAGAAAGACCTTTTTGCATGGTTTGTAACACCAGCCTCAACCCCCAAAGCCGTTGTAATTCTTGTACATGGATATGGCGAGCACTCATGGCGATACCTAGGTTGGGCCGAGAAATTTGTAAATTCTGGCTATGCCTTTCTTTCATGGGATCACCAAGGACACGGGTTATCTGACGGGCAGCGAGGGCACATCCCTTCGTACTCATACTTTCTAGATGAAGTGGACCTAACCATTGACAAAGCTGCTGAGTTTTTTCCCGACGTACCAATAGTTCTATACGGACACAGCATGGGCGGTAACATTGCCATTAACTACGCCTTGAGCAACAGAAAAAGCATAAAGTACCTTATTGCCACATCGCCATGGCTAAGGCTGGCAAAGCCTGCATCGCTCCTAGTTAACTCCATTCTTGGCATATTTAGAGCCCTTTTACCCATGATGCCATTTATGGCTCCTGTTAAGCCTAACGACACATCAAAAATACCCGATGCAGTGGAACGGTACAAAACCGATCCTCTAATCCACAACCGACTTACCCCGTCTCTATACTTTAGCATTAAAAATGCAGGGGAGTATGCAATTGCCAATGGCAGTAAGCTAACCATGCCTTTTCTTTTGATGCATGGCGATGCAGATAAAATCACCTCATGCCAAGCATCGGAACAGCTTAGTCAGAGCTGCCCTAATGTTGAGTTTGTGAAATGGCCAAATCAGTACCACGAAATGCATAACGACACCGCAAGCAATGAGCTATTCCTTAAGATAGAGCAATGGTTGGATGAGAGAATTGGTGTATAGTGTATAGTGTTTGGTGTTTGGGAAACACAGAGATACTGAGAAGGATGAGGACACAGAGTTGATTTTTGATTTGCTTTTATGTTGATTAGTATCAGCCTAGAGCTCTTAAATCTTGCCTAAATGCAACTTACCTTCTCATCATAGCCAAGACAACCTGAGCCAAGGCGAGGGGACAAAATATTTATCCTATGCCACACATAAAGATGTCGCCCCGCTGGGTAGAGAGAGGGAATTGGTAATTAGTGTTTGGGAAAACACAGAGACACTGAGAAGGATGAGGACACAGAGTTGATTTTTGATTTGCGTTTATGTTGATTAGTATCAGCTTAGAGTTCTTAAATCTTTAATCTCGCCTGAGGGCAACTTACCTTCTCGTCATAGCCGAGACAAGCTGACCTCAAGGCGAGGAGACAAGCCGTTTCACGCTTCACGTTTCACCTTTCACGTTTAACGTTTCACTTTTCACTTTTAACTCATCACCTTTCACTCCTCATGGAACTATCAACAAAAGTAGGTATTCCCAAGTATCCATTCACGCTAAACCACTCAGACACAACGCTGTTTATGGGTTCGTGTTTTGCAGAGAATGTGGGTGCAAAACTAACTGAGTACAAGTTCCCTACGCTGGTTAATCCGTTTGGGGTTCAGTACAACCCTGTATCGGTAGGGCAAGCGCTACAACGCATTGTTAGCGGCCTACCACTTACCGAAAACGAACTAAGCTTTGCCAATGGTCTATGGTATAGCTATCAGCACCACTCATCGTTATCGGCGGTTAGCAAGGAGGAGTGCCTAGCCAATATAAACCAGCAAATAGAAACCGCGCATAGCTGGCTTAGAAGCGCCAAAACCCTATTTGTAACCTTTGGCACTGCTAGGGTTTACTACCTTAAATCAACAGGAAATGCAGTTGCCAATTGCCATAAGCAGCCCGCTAAGCTATTCGATAACAAACTGCTAACCGTTAACCAAATTATTGATACCTGGAGTAGCCTAATTGCAGTGCTACAGGAGGTAAACCCATTGCTAAAAATAGTGTTTACAGTAAGCCCTGTGCGGCATTGGAAGGATGGAGCCGTGGGCAATCAGGTAAGCAAATCGACCCTACACGTTGCTATAAACAGCCTTGTTGAGCAGCACACAGGTAGTGCATACTACTTCCCATCGTATGAGATTATGATGGATGAGCTGCGCGACTACCGCTATTACGCCACCGATATGCTACACCCCTCGCCCCTTGCCGTTGATTACATCTGGGAAAGACTTGTAGAGGCAATGGTTGATAAAAAAAGTGTTGATATAATGAAAAGCGTTGAGCGCATTAACCTAGCGGTTAAGCATAGGCCCTTTAACGCACATACCACAGAACATCAAACCTTTATAAAAAAGACGCTGGGCCAAATTGCCGAGCTAGAGAAACAGCTTCCCAACATAAGTTTTAGCCAAGAGAGAAGCAAACTAGAACAACAAGTGTTACTTTAGCGTTACTTTGCACAGTATAAAACAGGAAAACTATGTACGACTTTCACACCATACTTGTAGCCTTTGGATTAACTCTTTTTGCAGGGTTATCAACGGGTATTGGTAGCGCCATTGCCTTTTTTATGAAGAAAACCAATACCAAGTTCCTATCCATAGCGCTAGGTTTCTCGGCAGGGGTTATGATTTACGTCTCGTTTGTAGAGATTATGTCCAAAGCGCGCGAATCGCTAACCGAAGCCATGGGTTTACGCGCAGGTTCTTGGGTAACTGCAGCGGCTTTTTTTGGCGGGATGCTTTTTATTGCCCTAATTGATAAGCTTATCCCCTCGGAGGAAAACCCCCACGAGATTAAGCTCATAGAGGATGCTCAGCACGAGGGCAACGTGAAAAGGAAACTCATGCGCATGGGACTATTCACAGCGCTAGCCATTGGCATTCACAACTTTCCCGAAGGGTTAGCCACCTTTACAGCAGCGCTGGAAGACCCATCGCTAGGTATTGCCATTGCAGTGGCCATTGCTATACACAATATTCCTGAGGGAATTGCGGTATCGGTTCCTATAATGTACGCAACAGGGAATAAACGTAAGGCATTTATGCTATCGTTCCTATCGGGACTTGCCGAACCCGTTGGTGCACTTGTGGGCTACCTTATCCTAATGCCTTTTATGAACGACCTTACCTTTGGAATCCTATTTGCTGGAGTGGCTGGCATTATGGTATTCATCTCTATAGACGAACTTTTACCTGCGGCCCGTGAGTACGGCGAGCATCACCTCTCCATTTACGGATTGTTTTTTGGTATGGTGGTTATGGCCTTTAGCCTGCTGATGTTTATATAGCATAGTTTACCAATAGGAGCCGACACAATTCCGTGTAGCCACATTACAACCACATCAACATTACACCAAATAAAAACCCCGAGGCTTAGCACTCGGGGTTTTTGCAATATAAATAGTATAACAACACCACTTATAGCTGAAATGAAAAGGAACTATTGCTTTTCAACAATTGAGCAGTTATCAATTACACCATTGTTGTTTTTAGTTGCTCTAATTTCAAAGTTAAAACCATCTACGCCAGCAGGTGCAGTAACCTCAACAGAGAATTGAGTCCATGCAGTAACCGATTCTAAGGTTGCATCTGGCTGAATGATGCCCTTTATATCTGTAGCTGGAGCAACATATGCACCCCCATTTGTAAAGTTAGACCAAAGACGGATACCAGAGCTACCAGCTGTTTTTGTATTGTCTTTATACCAGAAAGATATAACATAGATCTTTCCAGGAGTAATGCCAGACACAGGCTGCTTAAAATCGCAGCGACCATCAGCTGTTCCTGCAATTTTAACCGCAAAGCTACCATCTTGCGCACCTGTGGTAATTTTCTCAACGGGAGCGTTGTTAGGTGAGTTTCCTAAGTTCCAAGAGGTAGGTACTGCATCAGCAAAATCCTCAAAGCTGCTATTAACAAGCATATTTGAACCAGCAGGAGCAGCAGGACCAGCTTGATTACATGTTACAGTTTTTGAAACGCTATTATCTTGTGATGTTACTGTAATAGTAGCAGAGCGAGCAGCATCTGTAGTATTTTCTGTAGCGGTTACAGTAACTACTTCACCATTTACACTAACACTAAAGTTAGTTGGGTCTGATGATACTGCATTCCAAGTGGTATTACCTGTAACGGTAAACGTTTTTGCTTCGCCTTCCTTAGCAAATGAAAGGGTTGATGGAGAAACGTTAATAATGGTTGGCTCACCAACACCAAATGCAAAGTTATCTAGCTGATAGGTAGTTGAATTTCCAGAACCGCTTGTGCCTTTGTAGTAGAAACCAATGCGTTTAACACCGCTGTATGCCGATAAGTCAATTACACCAGATGAAATAAATGGAGTGTATGAGCCATTCAAATCAGCTGCTGTAGGAATCTTCCAGCCCTCAATTTTGGTTTTGTTAGCAGTAGCAGGGTTATCGCTATCTAGAATATAAACCTCAAAAACGGTAGAAGCATTAAAGTAACCAGCGGCTACTTGGAATGATAAAGTCTTTTGGCTAGCAGCAGAAATATCTAAACGAGGAGATATAGCCCAGAACTCCTGAACATCACCAGCAGTAACGCCAGAACTTCTGTGAGCAGAAAACTGAACATATTTATTCTCATTGAAAACCCTTAGGTCTGGCTGAAGCGTACCCTTTACAGCAACACCAACCCATCCCTTGTTATCGGTCTGGGTATTAAAGTACGCAGAACCAGTTCCTGTTGTGAAGGAACTAAAGTCTTCGGAAAGAGAGGCTACAGGATCTGGATCATTTCCAGTGCCACCGCCATTGTTTCCAAGGCGATCGCCATTCATATCAACTTCGCTTGTACTACGAATAAATAGCTGGATATCATTACGATACTGACTGGCAATAGCAATAACAGATCCGCTTCCGTTAGGAACATTGCTTCCTGCAAATTTTGCATAGCCACTTGTGCGAACAATTACCTGATTTCCAGACGCATCTTCTAGCATACGGTTCTCTGTAACCAAGCCAGCAGCATCAGCATAGGTTTTTGCTGTGTCTGTGCCAATAAACTGAACGGCCTCTAGTTTTACTAGTTGTGATTGGTATAAACCCGATTTAAGCTGAGCAATTGTAACCACCTTTGGGGCAACCTCAACAAGGGTTTTTTGCTTAACAATATTCTTGTCAACATCAATGGTGTCTAGCTGAAGAAGGTTTTGATACCAGTTTAACCTTAACCCTTTTAGTGCAATACGAACAGAATCGCCTTGGTACAAACCACCCGAAGCTTTTAGAAACAGGTTAATACCACCAGTATTGTCCTGTACATACGCACTCTTATAGATATTTCCAGACTTATCGTCCATTGCTACAACAGCATATAAAGACCGGTCCTCCTCAAATCTGTAAACAGAGCCTGGAGGACAAAGATCCTTCATTTGTTGCAAGGTAATTACAGACCCCTCAGGAAGAGTTGGAATTGGAGGATTATCAAAATCATCATCAACACATGCAAAAAGACCAAAAGCTAAGGCTGATACCATCATCAACCCTTTAGCCCATTTACTTACTTTTATCATTTCTATCTGGTTTTAACTTTATTATGTTCAAAAAATGTGCTCTACTAAAACGAGAAATTAACGTTTAAGAAGAAGTTTGTTCCGTACATATAGAAGTACTTAGAAGGGAACTTATCAATTTCCTGAGAATCGTAGCGCAGCTGTTCAAAGCCTGTAATCTGAATATTCTTATCGTTAAGAATATTGTTTACACCAAGGTTAACGGCTAAAGTCTTGCCATAGATTCTCCATGATTTTCCTACAAACACATCGATTGTATATGCAGGATCAAGCTTGGGCTGATCAATTAACTTCTTGAAAGCCTCGTCCTCCTGAACAAACCCATCAGCAGCCTCTAGGGTTCTACGGTCTGGATTAATATCCATGTAGTTATCGGCGTAGTAGTTAAAGTTTGCCCCTGCAAACCAGTACTTAGGCGAGTTGTAACGGAATCCTACCGATGCGGCAGTTTGAGGTGTTCCTCCAATATGGTAGTTCTTTAGGTAAACCACACGGTTCGATATAAACTCCGAGTTATTATCGCGCGCGATAGTAGCCTTTGGCCTGTTGGTATAAATGTACTGGCCCATTGCACCTGCTGCTGTAACAGATAGCGTTGAGGTAACATTGGCCTCTAAGCCAAACTCAAGCCCAGCATTACGGGTATTAACGCCAGTCATGGTATAGTTTACAAAGGTACGTAGCACATCGTGGTAAAAAGAGCGGCTCCAGGTTTGATCCTCAAACTGGGTGTAGTACAACGATAGGCGAGCCTTTACTTTTGGTGCACGTAGTATGTAGCTAATATCGCCAGTAGCAATCTTCTCCGAAGTTAACCCATCAATTACGTTGTCACGTACCCTCGATGATACATATGAATTCCTAAAGAAAGGAGCGCGGGTTAGGTAGCCAGCATTAACATCGATGTAGTGACGACCTGTAACTTTCCAAACAGCCCCCCCCTTTACACCAAAATCGGTAAAGTTTTGCTTTTCGGAATCGCCATAGGAATTATCAGGGAACCTACCATTCTTCATATGTCCTGTACGCCAGAAAGTGGTTTGCGATACGCTAGCGGCAACATGAAAATCGAAGCGGCTATAGGTAAACTCACTCTGCGCAAAGGCATTGTACTTGTTGATATTTGCAGTAAAATCGTAACCAAACTTATCGCCAACCTTTATAATACGGTTAGGGTTGTTTAGGTCGTTCTGTGATAGATTAGTATCGTCAAAATCGCGCTCTGCAAACTGGTCAACGTCAACCCAAAAGTCGGCACCAAGAAGATCGCTCATCTCCTTAAACTGGCGTCCCCTGTAAACGTCAACGTTTACACCACCAGAAAGAACGATGTTGTCGTTTAGGTTATGAACAGCGCTTGAGTTAACCATGAAGCGATTAAAATCGGTACGGCGATCTTCAACAACATACTTAGCCCTGTTGCCAGTAAGAATTTCACCTGTTCCGTTTGCGTTAATAACTGAGTATAAGTTCTTGCTGTTTGCAAAGTAAAAATTATCCCAGTTTAGCTGCCTGAACTCCTCATTGTTTTGCCAAAGATCGGTAAGACGGTTGAACTGATACTCATCGGTTAGTGCGTAATAGCTTGGTAAGTTACGGTAGTAATCGGGCCTAGGATCGGCAGCATCGTACCAGTTAAGAGCGGTAGAACCATTCTTACCTAGCGAGTAGGTAAGGGTTGAGGTAACCTTAGTTTGTTCGTTAATTGCCCAGTAGTGCGATAGCAGCATCATGGGTTGGTGGTAAGAGTTAACTCTTGAGTTACGAACCTCTCCATCCTGATACCCCCAGTATGGGTTGTAGAAGTTATTCCCGGTTAGGTCGTACGCCTCTTGGGTACCAACCCCTGGGCGTCCACTCTTTGATGGTGAACCAAAAACGGTAAAGCTAACGCTGTGGCGATTGTTAAACTTACGCTCGGCCGCAATAAAGTATGCGTAGGCATCGTAAAAAGTACCATCAACATAGCCCTCTTGAGCCCAACGCTTAGAACCCGAAACGGTTAGCGACCACTTATCGTCAACCAATCCCGTGGAGTGGATAAACATTAAGCGCTGATTGTAGCTACGGTTTCCAGCCGAGTAAGTTAAACGGGTACCAGGACGATACTCCGATGCCCTTAGCTGAATGTTGGTTGAGCCGCCTATCATTCCAAAGTTCTCACGAACAGGAGCCAATCCAACAGTGTTTACAGTGTTACGGGTAGCATCGTTTAAACCACCCCACACCGACCAAAAAACACGCCCAGTTTCGGGATCGTTAACTGGTACACCATTTATCATTACAAGGTTACTCTCAGACTCGTAGCCTCTTATCTGAAAACGAGCAGAACCTAAATTATAGCCAGCTACCGACTGGAACACATCGCGTGAACCCTGTAGCAAGCCAGATATATCGTGGGAAATGTCGTCTCCCTCGAAATCTGATGACGATAAACTAAGCACGGGAACCTGATTCTCCGTGGTGTTTAGCGTCGTACTATCGGTTTGAGCTGTTGCCGAAACAACACCCCAAAGAGCGAGTACCATTAGAACTAAAATACGCTTCATCATACACAAGTAATTCAAATACAACTAATTACACTATTTCAAAATTAAATAGGGGGAACCTCAAAAATAGATATTATTAACAACTCCCAAATGTTTTTATACTTAAATTTTGAAGTTTAGCAAAAACAAGTACATTTGTAGCCCCTTTTTTTATTTCGGGTTTATCTTGAAAAGTTTTTGCACAACAAATTGTATAACAATACAATACAGAATGTGCATTTTTTCTTTCGTATTAGGGGGAACCACACTAAATAAATTGAGTTGATATGAGATACATTCTTTTTTCCCTTTCTCTTGTTTTTGTATTTGCTTTTACCAGCAGATTCAGCAGTGCTCAGGATAGCAAAAAGGATTACAATGTTGTTTGCGTAGCTTTTTATAACCTTGAAAATCTTTTTGATACCATTGATACCCCCAATGTAAACGATTATGAGTTTACTCCCGAAGGAACTAACAAGTGGGATGCTAAACGTTACGCCCACAAGCAAACGAATATGGCTAAAGCCATATCGCAAATTGGGACCGATTACACTCCCCATGGTGCGGCGTTGCTTGGAGTATCAGAAATTGAGAACAAGCTAGTACTAGAGGATCTGGTTAAGCAACCCGAAATTGCCGATAGAAACTATCAGATTGTTCATTTTGATGGTCCAGATAGGCGTGGTGTTGATGTTGGCCTGCTTTACCGACCCGATTACTTTAAGGTAACCAACCAAAAATCTTACAGGCTAACTATTCCTGACCGCGACGATTTCTACACCCGCGATCAACTGCTTGTATCTGGAGAGCTACAGGGTGAACTAATACACGTGCTAGTTGCACACTGGCCATCGCGTAGCGGTGGCGAAAAACGCAGCCAACCCCTTAGAGAGGCTGCCGCAGCCCTTGGCCGTCATATTGTTGACTCCCTGTTAACGCTGGATCCTAAAGCTAAGATTATTTACATGGGCGACCTAAACGACGACCCAACCAACGCTAGCGTGAAAAAGGTGATGCGCGCCAAAGGTGATGTTGATAGCCTTAAGGATGCCGATATGTTCAACCCATTCTACCCTCTTTACCAAAAAGGTATTGGTAGCCTAGCCTACAGGGATAGCTGGAACCTATTTGATCAGCATCTCATTAGCCAGTCGCTACTAGAAAAGGATTTTACCTCATTCCGATTCTTTAAGGCATTTGTATTTAATAAGGCATTCCTAAAACAGGAATCGGGTCGATTCCAAGGATACCCTTTTAGAACATTTGCGGGCGGACAGTTCCTTGGTGGCTATAGCGACCACTTCCCTACTTACCTATTACTTATTAAGGAGAAGTAGCTAACGCAGTTCGTTTTTTGTTTTTCCATATACAGTTGAGGCCACCTTAGGGTGGCTTTTTTTATGGCAAACAGAGAGCGTTGCTACTGCCTTTTTGCGAATCATTACTTACAGATAATGGTTGTTATACCAGATTGCATTATCTTTGGATTGCTATGAACATTATACTAACCAAACATATAGACCAAATAAAAAGACTTTGTGAACAAAACAAAGTTAGAGCCCTTTTTGCGTTTGGATCGGTTACAACAAAGAATTTTAGGGCAGATAGCGACATTGACTTAGTTGTGGACATTGATGATGATGACCCAATATCCTACTCCAACAAATATTTTGATCTTAAATTTAAACTTGAAGAAATACTTAAAAGGCAAATAGACCTTTTAGAGCAAAAAGCCATTCGTAACAGATACCTTAAAGGCGAGATTGAGCGCACAAAAGTTCAACTATATGGAAAATAAGATCCTTACTTGGCTTGAAGACATTATACAATCTATTGATGAAATTGAGATGTTTTTGCCTGAAAAGAAAAACTTTTATGAATTTCAAAAAGACTTGAAGGCAAGAAAAGCAATAGATAGAAATAATAGGAGAAGCCATAAGTAGAATACTTAAAGTTCATCCAGAAATTAGAATCACTAGCGCAAGAAAAATAGTAGATACCAGAAATCGTATAATTCACGGATATGATTCTGTCTCCGAAGATATTATCTGGTCTATAATAATTAGTGACCTTGTAGCACTCAGGGAGGAGGTTGCTGCACTTCTCAATGAATAGACATTAATACAAAGGCAAAACACATTACCTAGCTCTAAGCCCAGAGCAAAATATTAACCCGCCCCAAAGTAACAACTAATGCTTTGGGGCGGGCCTTTTAGGCGAAACTTAGGGTCAACTTTAAAACTACAGGGAGCTGCCTATAAACTCGGGTAGTATATAGCCCTCGCTTACTGCGGTAAGATCCTTAACTACGGTTTCGTAATCGACCTTACATCCCAGCTGCTTCTCCCGTTCGGCTATCTTGCTCAAGTGGAACGCCTTGATGTCGGAATCGAAGGGCAAGTTCCCAAAATCGTAGAAACGTGCTGCACCTGTACAATCCTTTACGCCAAGAACCTTTGACTTAACCAGCTGACTGGTTGAGTAGGGCTGATCTAGCACCCCTTGCTCAATGGCAAGCTTGGTTCCAAGCACAATATCGCCACTACCAAGCTCTAGCACCTTATCAAGGATTGCCCTAACCTCAATTTCCATGTAGTAAGCTTCCTCCTTAACGGCAGGATTATCCAACACATTGAAATTTTGGTTCTGAAGCATGTTAATAACCATACCCGCGCAGCGGAAGCTGTGCGCAGTACCCTCAATGGTTGGGATATGGTGCGCCTCGTCAATGGTTCTAGAGCCAATTAGCTGCACTTTACCCATTACGCCAAGCACGGCATAGTAAGCTATTAAGCCGTAAACTTGGTCGTGTGCCACAGGGAACCTCCCAGTAGGGCTAACACTGTAGGTTGTGGTCTTAACATCGATAAAGCCAAACCTATCTAAATACTCCCTTGCAAGCTTTTGGAAAGTAAGAATCATGGCCAAGTCCTGAGCAAAATGCCCTTGCACCCAACAGTTTAGCTGAACGTGCTTTACCCCCTGCGCCGCAGCAATTAGCACCTCAATTATCTCTGGTGCAACCATTATTGATGGCGGACTTGTTGCAGGCATAGCTCCGCTTACACAGTACATCATGGGAACGCCATTCTCCTCATAATGCCCCATCAGCCTGTTAATGTACTGGAAGTTGTGAATGATACTCTCAACAGGAACATTCTTAGTGTAGTTCCAAAAGCTAATGAGCGGGCCACCAGAGTAGCCAGTGTGGCCTCCAGCCAGGCCAATCTCGTGGGTAAGCCGTGCATCTGGAGTAGGGCCAAACAGAAGCACCGGAATATCCAACGCATCAATAACAGCCCTATTCCCCATTACACCATGCTCAACCACAGGGAAACCATTAAGGCGTGGCTTACCCGTTTCGTTAGCTTTTTGCAGCTCCTGCTTGGCCACATCGAACTTACAGTTACGCGTTAAGCTATCGATATAGGTTGTAACAAATTGTACCTTAGCCTCATCTTGCATATACTTTAGCAAATTGGTGTGCGCGCTTATGGTGTCCTTTCCCGTTGATGGGCACATAAGCGTTAAGCCTTTCCGCTTTGCCTCCATTGCTTTGTTGGACGCATTTTTAAGCGGATTCATTGCATGATGATATGCAAAGGCATCGGTTAAGCTAACCCCATTACCTGTTGGCCACATGGAAAGCACGCGCTTGCGCTGCTCAAAAAAATAGTCGGTGCTCCACCGCTTATTACTTATTTGCATAGCTAACAGTTTTACAATTGGGATTTAAATTGGCCAACTACACTATCCTGAGTAATGTTTAGGTCAACCTTAAGCGCTGATATGGCCTCGTTTGGAAGAATAAATGGTCTATGAACCCTATCAAAGCCCATGCTCAGGAAGCGATTCTCCGTGGTGCTCCAAGGCTCTTCGTGAATAACAAGCTGCCCGCCAAGACAAAGGTGGATGTTGCCAATGCCTGCATCGGCACACTTGCTGCGTAAGTCACGAACAAGTATCTCTGCATGCCCACAAAGCGACGATACCAGAATGGCATCGGCCTTGTGCTCCAGTGCTGCCTTAACAAACTCATCGGGAGTGTTGTGTATTCCCAGTGAGAATACGTTAAACCCCTCGGTTCTAAGGGCATGCTCCATTATTCTTATGCCTGTAACGTGTACGTCCTCGCCAATAACGCCAGTTATCAGCGTAAAATCAGTTATACTTCGCTGCATACTAGGTTGTTTTCGGGTTTGTAAAGGCTTGCAAAACGAGCAGGATCGCCACAATAAAAATCTAGCGATTTTATAACTGGCTTTCCCTCGCGGGTAACAGTAAGTCGGTAAAAGGCAATACCATCGGCATCGGTAAGTAGCTCTCGGGTATCTAGGGCAAACTTCTTTATGCGTAAACGGGCAGTGCAGCTCATCTGCTCAGGATCAATAGTGTACTCAAGCGGAATAAAATCCTCAATTACCGTTAAATGTCCTTTAATAAGAAAGTCCTGCCACGCCTTTTTCCCCACAATGCGCAGCGGATAGCTCTGTCCCTTAAGCTGCATATAGGCAACAGAGACAAAATCGTCACTCCAGAACTTATCCATTAAATGCATGGTTTCCTCGCGTTGAGCGTAATCATTGTAAGCGCGGAAGTAGGATTCCATAAACTTCTTTAGCTGATCGTATGATGGTTTCATGGTAGTAATTGTTTTGGTAATAATGTGCTAACGCAAACCAAAACTGGTTTGAGTGGGCACTTAATTAAGTATTCTGAAATCAGACACCCGACGACACATCAAGTATCTGACCAGTAATGGCAGCAGCCCCTTCCGATGCAAGAAAAAGCGTAGCCTCTGCAATATCGTCCTCTGTGGTTAACCGGCTAGTAACCGTTCCCTTGGTAAGCTGTTCAAGCATCTGGTTGGGGGTTACACCTGCTTTTGAGGCCATTCCCGGAAGGCGCTCATTCTGTATCCTGTCGGTTAACACAAGCCCCGGAGCAATGGCGTTAACAGTTATCCCGCTTGCCCCAACCTCCTTGGCTAGGGTTTGCGTAAATGCGTTTAGAGCTGCTTTGCTCATGTTGTAGGTGGAAGAGTTGGCGGGTGTTAATCGGTATGCAACCGATGAGATATTTACAATACGACCGTACTTCTGCTGCTGCATCATGGGAATAAGCTCCTGACAAAGCGTAAAAATGCTCTCTACGTTAACGCTAAAGGTTTGCCTAATTGCATCGACTGGGGTTGAAACTACAGGCCCCATATAGCCAGAAACACCTGCGTTATTCACCAGAATATGAAGCCTATTATGCTGCTTTTTAAACTGATGAGTGAATGCGGCAAGGCTATCGGTGCTGCTAAGATCGAGGTACATGTACTGGGCACTCCCGCCACTACTACAAATGGCCGATGCAACGGCCTCCCCTTCCTCCGAACTTCTCCCGCATACAATAACCTTAATGCCACGCTTAGCCAGTTTAATGGCAATGGCTTTGCCTATTCCTTTGGTGCTCCCGGTTACTATGGCAACTTGATTATTCATGTTCATGTTGTTTTTCCATGCACTCATACTGAATCAAGGGCATTCCCTTTATGGAGAAAAAGAAGATTCTCCCATGCCTACCCTGCCTTATGGGCTGAACTGACTCGAAAGAGCCGCTGGCGCTTAGGGCGCTATGCATCTGTTCTATACTATCAACCGCTATGGCAATGTGATGCAGCCCATCGTTAATCCCGGCAATGGGGCAAAAAGCATCAACTGGCTTAAGCAGCTCGTAAACAGAGCCATTAAGGGATAGAAAGGCTATCTGCATCCCCACCTCGGGGTAATACGCCAATGAGTCAAGCGTTGCACCCTTCGATGTGAATAGCCGACAAGCCCTCTCCATATCGTCAACCTTTATGGCAATATGATCCAGTAAAAAGGTCATGATTAGTTTACCATACTATTTGTGTCGGCAAGCTCCTGAATTAGGCTGTCGGAAAAGCGATTCATGTTGCTAATAAGCTTTTTGGAAACCTTTTGTAGCACAGCAATATGATTCTCGCCAACACCCGATGATGCCACAAGCACATTATCGCCAACCTTAATCATATTGCGCTCCAATGCCTCTAGCAAATTTGTTGGAGCCGATGCACATGCAATGTTCCCGTAACGCTCATAGGTCTCTAGGTACTTATCTTCTGGTAGGCCAATGGCCTCACGCCATGCATTTGCAGCCCATTTAACGGGTTGATGAAACGCTGCAAAATCGATATCGGTATTGGCGAGCCCCTTCTTTTGCAACGCCGATGATACCACATGAAGCATATCCTCCTGTGCCGAAGCCCCTATTTGGCGGGTTAGCTCAAGATTATAGAAAGTAACGCTTTCCTGCTCGTAGGTAGGTCCCTGACTGGTTCCCTGGAACAAAAGAGGTGTGCGCTTTTTAAAGATAATGGCCTCGTGCCGGCTACCATTGCTAATGGAGTGCGAGGTGATAAAACCAAATCCCTCCTCAACCTTCGATACAACGCCAGCAACGGCAGCATCGCCAGTACATACAGAGTAATAGGTTGATTTATCGTTTATTATAGAGTCTAGTGAACTTGCCACAATTAGCACATTCTTCTTAACTCCAGTGTTAACAAGTGCCATAGCGGTTTCCATCATGGTAATGAACGATGAGCAGCAAGTATCCATATTGTAGGCTCCAGCATTGGTGAGCTTAAGCTTATGCTGAACTAGCGATGCGTTAAGTGGCACGTGTCTATCGGGAACAAGTGAACTTACAATAACCAAATCAATATCGTCCTTGTTGATACCTGCGTTAACTATTGCCATGGCTGCGGCAAGCGTCTCAGCATCGGAAGCAAGCATTGGATGGGGGAAGCGCGATTTGCGAATTGATTCAGGATCCATGGGAACCCTGCTGCGCAGCTTGCCGCCTTGGAACGGATCGCCCTGCTTCTTATTGGGCAGAGTCTTTAGCCACTCTTGGTACCAAGGTTGGTTAACCCAACCATCCTCATTGGACTCAATCCAGCCTGGGTGCTTACCCGTTTTCTCCATCTCGTCTATATACTCGGGTTGTAGCAATGTATGCTTACGCAAGTAGCTTACAATTTCGGGAAGCGCATTGTGCTGAACCTTCTTTCCTGGGTAGTATCCACCCATACTAATAAGACCTGAATTTGTTTTCATTGTACATTAATTTAGGGTTGTTAATACAAGCATCAGAATATCTGATAATTGCGCTTTTAGGTTAGCGTTCGGTTAGGGTAAACCGATTGCTGTCGGCAAAAAGATGCCGATTGGGTTTGCACTCCAAGAAGTCTTACAAAAGGAATAAAGGATAAAAGAGCCCTTACAAGTGGGTTAGCGATTTTGCTATCGTTTGGATTTGGTTAGGATGTTCACGTGTACAAGCCTAACCAATACCTTAGCAGCTATCAAATCGCTACAGCCTTACTCCTCTCGTTCGCTTTGGCATGCCAAGGGCTGACTCAACGTGCTACTCTCCCGGGATTGGAATAGCCGATGCATCACACCCCAATCTTTCTATTTTAGGGTTGTTGGTTGTTTGACTTTATTGTTTCACAATCACCTTGTTTACTTACAAGATGTTATAGTTTGCATTACTTAAAAAGAGCGTGTAAATGCTTTATTTCGATTTTATATTTGCCCTCCCACAATGTTTGGGGACAAGCATCGTATCTGCTGGATAAATCGGGTTGGGCTAGCCGAATCGTCTTACCCCTCTGCCACATAGAGTTTGCAATATGGGGCAAAACGATTCGTTTAGCCAACCTAAGTTGTTGGTTACTTTTGCCTTAACTTGAAGTACGAAACAGTATCCTCAAGTGCTTTTACCTTTCCAGAAAGCTCTTCGGCACTTGACGAAACAGTCTCGGCCACAGATGCTGCCTGTTGGGTAACCTGATTTAGCTGCTGAATTGCACTATTTATTTGATTCGTACCTCCGTTTTGCTCATAGCTAGCGGCTGCAATCTCCTGAACAAGCTGCACGGTTCTCTTTATCTCAGGGAGAATTGCCTGAAGCAGTGCACCTGCCTGCTCGGTGTTCTCAACGCTAGTTTTAGATGTTTGCTCAATGTGAACTGCTGCTACGCGGCTACGCTCTGCCAACTTCCTAACTTCGGCAGCTACAACAGCAAATCCACGGCCTGCCTCACCTGCTCTTGCTGCCTCCACAGCAGCATTAAGGGCCAGAATATTGGTTTGGAAGGCTATCTCGCTTATAATTTTTATGCTATCGGCAATGTTCCTAACCGAGTCGAGACTCTTTTGCGAAGCATCGGCAACCTTAACAATACCTTCCTCCGTTTTATTAGCAATCTTCTCGGTTTGAAGCGCATTGTCGGTATTCTGCTGAATATTTGCCGCCATCTCTTCCATTGAGCTAGACACCTCCTCTGTTGACGATGCCTGCTCCGATACGCCCTGAGAAAGCTGCTGCGCAATGGAGCTAAGCTCCTGACTGGCCGAATTTATGCTGAATGTATTCTCTCTCACCACCCACATTATCTCATTCAACCTATCGGCCATATCGTTAAAGGTTTGGGCAACCTGTCCTATTTCGTCGTCTCGAACAATATCAATCTTTTTAGATAAATCGCCACTTGCAATATGTGTGCTTACCTCGTTAAGTACCATTAATGGTCTAAAGGCGCTACGCACAAAGTACACCACAACCAGAATTACCAATATTACAAGTACAAATCCTATAATGGCCTGCATTTTAAGCTGATTTAGGGCATCAACCATTAGCGCCATTACTGGTCCAGTAATAAAAACCTGCCAAGGCTCCTTACTCGTTCCAACGTAAAGGGGTGAAATGATGAAGCCTGTTGTGCCATCGTCCCACATGGTTTCTTCGCCACTTCTTAGGTACTTCATATGTAGGTCGTAATCGGGTACTATCTCGCCAACGCTCTTGCCTATTAGGCTCCTATCCTTAGAATTGGCAACAATCATCCCATCGTTGGAAACAATTGTAATAACACCTACTCCGTTGAATACATCGGTGCCCTCAACCATTTTCTGAATAACCTCAAGGTTAAACTGCGTGGCAACAACACCAAGGAAAGTCTCGTTTTTCTTAACAGGAGCAGAGATATAGGTTGATACCTTACCCCCACCAAAAACAGGGTTAGATAAAGTAGCTTTTCCCGATGCGCGGGTTGCTGCATAGAACTCGTTTAGCGCTGATTCTTCTAGGTTATTTATAGTCTCAACACCATCCTTGTTTATTACCGCAGCAAAACGACCTTTGGCATCGCTTCCCAGCCTATTTGCATAAAAGCGGTCGCGACCATCAAAAGCATTGGGTTCCCAAATAGTAAAAACATTATCGGTATTCCCGTTAACTAGGTGCTTATCGCCAAGTAGAGATAGAACCGCTTCGCGGTTAATGTTAAACTGGTTGTCGGTTGACTGGGCAGCTTGAATAACGGAAGCAAGCGTAGTGGTTTTATCAAAGGCCTCTTCCATCTCCACCCTTAGCTTTCCGCCATTGCTTTTGCAAACCTCCATTACATACATCTTGATGGTACTTCCCATCATGGCAAGGTTGGTTACTGCCGTGTAGGCAATTAGGCCTACAATAAGTATTGTAGTTAGCGAACCAATGGTCCAAGCAAACTTTCTAACAATAGACTTTCTTTTCATAAAGCCAAAACAATTTTAGCGATACCCTGTTATAATTTTTCGATCATCGGTTTGTGAGCGTTACTGCCGAATACCCACATAAACAAAGTGCTCTTATTCATTAATCACCTTTTCTAAACACCAATGCTGGCGTAGGTTTTTTGACGAATAACTTCTGCCAAGTAATTAAACAATTGGAAATTTTCAATAAAAAATAATGTGTTTTTAAGTACAGCTGTTCAATGGCTTCACTCAGCAGGAAATTAGGGTTTTTACCTATTGTTTTTTTAAATACATCTACAGTATATTGATTTTCAATTGCCTTTTCGCCAATCAATTGCCCCTTATCATCAATACCCAAACCTTTCACTGACACATCGTGTCAGTGAACTCGACCGATGATATATATCACCGTAACACTTTAGGGGTAGATTTAAAGATATGTTCTATAAACTCAACCTTTCGCAATCCCGTTAATAAAAGGAGGATTACAACAGAAAGGTGACCCTAAGACGCTTAGACCTGATTGCTCTGCATCTGTTTTTTTGACGAATGCACGTTTATAACACCCACATGCACATGGCAAGAAGAAAACCTCAGCCTCTATAAGTTTACTGTAGATACTCTTTGTCGGCTATAACAATGGCGTTAAGCAGCAGAATAACCCTTTGTTTAATCTGACTGTAATCTAGTCTGTTAGGTGTGTCTCTTGGTGTATGGTAATCGTTATGCAGCCCAGAAGTTACCATAACGGCAGGAATGCTCTTTGCGGTAAAAGAGCGCTGATCACTCAGATTAAACATACCAAAGATATCGTTGGGGTTATCAAGGGAATAATCAATGGCTATATCGGTAGTCAGCGAGTCGGCAAGGGAAAAGGCATCTCCCAGTACACTATATTTACCAGCACCCAAAAGGTATAAGTACCCATTCCTTTTTGTGTGTAGGCTATCCACACGCCCAATCATGTCGATATTGATGTTTGCCACAATTGAGTCCGAAATCTGCTTTCTATAGCTTACAAAAGCCATAGAGCCCAGCATGCCCAGCTCCTCGGCACCAAAAAAGGAGAAAACAATATCGTGTTTGGGCTTATAACCTATTTGCTTTAGTAGCCTAGCCAGCTCCAGCACAACAGCAACCCCAGAGGCATTATCGTCGGCACCTGCATATAGCGCACCAGCATTACCCAAATGATCGTAATGAGCGCTAACAACAATAGCCCTTTTACCAGTTGTAGCACTAGGAATAACGCCTATAACATTACTTGTTTCCAGGGGTTCAATAACCCTTTGGCTACGTAGCATAACTGTAGGCATGGGAATGTCAGAAAAATCGGCACTCTCCGATGCCTTCATCAACTTCCGCTCGCTCACACCAAATAACTTTGCCAGCTTATCCATAGGCATCATAAATCTGGGAGCATCCAAGTAAATATCTGTAGTGCCAACTAGCTGTGAAACTAGATTGTAAGCATCGTCATCAACCTTAAATTTAGGATGCACACGCTTTCGGGTAAAGTGCTCCTTTAGCTGCCGTTCTAGGCTATAGTACTGCTTCTGGTTGAACGGATTCACAAAGATGAAACCATAAGCATCGCTCTTTTTGATGCTCCTAAGAAAGTTCACATCCTTCCAAAGGTTATCAATAAAGAGCACAACAATACAGTCCGACATGCCTGTTAGCTCCAAAGAATCGGGGCTTACATGCCCTATAAAAACCAACTTTTTTGATACTGGCTCGTCAATTGGATTGCCATTATATATTATGCCATCAAAATTGGTTAACGTGTAGCTGTTGGTTTTTAAATACACCTCGTTCCAATATGTTCGCACAAGAGGAACTGCCTGAAGGTAATTGTTGTTAATAGGGTTAACTCCCATTAGCTTGAGTTCCGATGCTATGAAACTTGCAGCCTTGGTGTGCCCTTCGTTATTGAGACTGCGCCCCATTAACGAATCAGACGATAGCACGTTAACATTTCGCATAACACGATTGATGCTCACCTTTTGCTCAACCTCCCGTTGCGACAAAACAACCTGACCGATAGATGAGTTGGAGATGCATAAAAAGGGTATTAAACAGATTAACCAACAATATATCTTCATAAATAACAGATTAATAAGGCACAAACAAAAAGCCAATGCACTGTTCGCCACACACCAACGGCATGGCCCAGATTTAATACTAAAGTAGCATTTTGGATGCTGGCTTTAGAATAATCGCCCGTTTTTTTAATGTAAATACATTGGCTACTGCGCATAACATATTTTTTAATGGCTATTGTAATTATAAGTTGATGATGCTACCTTTGCGCACCTAATCGGGGCCCCGTAGTTCAGCTGAATAGAACGTCAGATTCCGGTTCTGAAAGTCGGGGGTTTGAATCCCTCCGGGGTCACAGGCAAAGGCTAATCCTTACGGGTTGGCCTT
>JABNAD010000502.1_pt1 | contig 22375 bp, 16 predicted proteins | sample 7240381 | NCBI WGS metagenome assembly JABNAD01 (sample SAMN11332834, study PRJNA596920) | anaerobic digester metagenome | biome: digested sludge; isolation source: digested sewage sludge-derived enrichment culture grown on H2/CO2 | place: Germany: Goettingen
TCGCAGGGGTGCTCGCAGATATAGGCGCAGGCGGTGGGGAAGGGATTGTCCTTGCGGATGAGACGTACTGCGTCGTCGTACCGTCCCGCGTTGATCAGGGCGATGTAACCGGGGATGTCCACGCCCGCGGGACACAGCGCCACGCAGGGGACCGGGTTGCGCAGCCCACCCAGACACCGGTGGCGGAGAATGTGCTCTTCATAGTCGTCCCGGAAGCCTTTCAGACCCATCAGGACCAGCTGTGCGGCGTTAATACCGATGGCGCAGTCAGCGGTGTCCACGATGGCCTGCGCCGTCACCTCGATGCGGTGAATGGTTCGCATCTCCGCCTCGCCGTCCAAAACCGCTTGCAGCATGTTGGAAAGCTGCCCCAGCCCGATGCGGCAGGGCGCACATTTGCCGCAGGTCTGCGCATGACAGAGATTCAGGAAATTCAATGCCATATCAATGGGGCACAAACCCGGAGGGCTGGCCGCGATGCGGCGTTCCACGCCGCGGTAGAGCTGGTCGACCACGGCCTGAGCCTGACTGGGCGTTTTGATATCGAGTCTGCTCATGGTTTCTCTCACTCCTCTTTTTCGTTTCTGGTTTCCGATTTGCCGATTTCGTTTACCGATGCTTGCCTGCTGACAGTTGCCGATGCCTTTTCGCTAGGATTATTTTTGAGAACCGACGCGTTTGCGCCGGAATTCAAACGTTTTTTTCGCTTGCGGCGGAAGAGGATAACTGCCAACACCACCAGCGCGATCAAAATACCGCAGGCGGACAGAATGGCAGTGAGCCAAGAGTCGCTGGGAACGGCGCAGAAGACGCCGGAAACGCCGTGCATCTCCGTCAGGAGATAGCTGCCGCTGCGGTGGGTGCTCACCTGTGTCCAGCCTTCGGCCCCATAGTGCCACAGCGTTCCGCCGCCGGGGCAGAGAATGCGCAGGGGAGTGACGCTGTCCTCGGTCAGGTCCGTGCCGGTGAGGCTGAGGCGAAAGACCGCCGCACCTTCAACCGGAGCGGAGATATCGGTTTGTGGGACGCTCTCCAAAGCGGCCTGATCGGTAAATCGGCCCTCCGCCAAGGCCAGCGACAGTCCCTCGCTGGCAGCGTCGGTGGCAAGAACCGTGATCCAAGGCGTGTAGACGGCCTCCAGCATCACGTCGGAGTGAACGCCGTCGTAATTAAATTCCGGCCAAACGCCAAAGCAGTCCTCCTTTGCCGGGACTTCCGGCAATTCCACAAGGCTCAAATCCGCCCCGTACAAAAATGGGATGGAGGCGACGGTTTCACCGTCTGCGGTCAGGGTCAATGTAAAGGAAACCAGTTCTGTGGGAATACTGGGGAGCGCGCGAAGCCGGTCATAGGAGGCGGGTTCCGCATGGCCGGAATAGCTGATGGAGTCCACGCCGCCCACACCGGTGTCCAGGAAGAGGTTGCTGGACAGCCGGTCCAAATCCTCTGCATAGCCCGCCACCGCGCCTAAGTATTCCTTTCCGGCAGTCAGAGTTACGATGGAGACGCAGTCCGTCAGCGTTTTTCCGCTGCCGGCCACGCCGCCTACATAGTCCCCGCCGGAAAGAGTGCATTTTGCATAGCAGGCCCGGACGATGGAAGAGGCCGTTCCGGCCACGCCGCCTACGTAGCCGCCGCCGGTACTCTCCGCGTCGCCATAGTTTTGGCAGGCGGTGACAAGGCCCAGATCCATCCGGCCCACAACACCGCCCACGCAGTCCTTCTTCCCGGTGATATTTCCCCGGTTGACGCAGCCGGTGACCACGGCTTTTGACTGATAGGTGGCGGTGTAGGAAATGTCCAGCGAGCTGTCGTCCTCCGGGTCCAGATCGTATTCAATGCCGATTTCACCCACGATGCCGCCCACATTCCGGTCGGCCTCCACAAGGCCGGTGTTGGTGCTGTCTGCGGTTTTCCCGAGCGTGGTGGCGGCAATGTTTTCGGCGGAGACATCCTCAATGTGGTCGGACAGGGTCTTGTCGCCGTTCAAGCCGCTTCGCAGATCGTCCATCGCGTCCAGCATCAGGTTCATCACGGTGGAAAACTGACTGTTGACCGCCCGCAGGTCCTCCAGCAGGAGGTCGGACGCGGAGGTGACGGTGGAATTCAGCTCCTCCATTCCGCTGGATACGGCGGCAAGGTCGTCGTACAGCTTGTCACCCGCGGCACGGAAATCATCGTCCACGGGGGTGAAGGTCACGTCTCCGGCCTTGCGCAGTTCTTCAACGGAGGCTTTCAGCTTGTCAAAGGCATTGCTCAATTTCCGCCCGGCGCTTTCCCCGGCGGAGGCTACGGGTTTTAATTTCTCAAATGCGTCACGCAGCTTGGCGGAGAGGTTCCCAGCTGCGTTAGACGCGCTGTGCAGGTGTTCAAAGCCGCTTTCCAGCGCGGCGGAAGCGGCGGAGAGATCGTTCGCCGCGGAGGAAATTTGCTCCAGAGCCGCGTTCACCTTGGCCGCGTCGATATGCGTATTGGCCTGAATGGCGGCCACGGCCACGGCAATTTTGCCGTTGGCAGAGCTGAGATTGTTCAGCGCGACGGACAGCTGGGCAAAGGCGGCGGCCGCCGCCGTCAGGTCTTGGGGCGTTTGGCCCAGTGCGTCGGCAAGGCTGCTCATCGCCTTGGCGGCGGCGGACAGGGCGGCGCTCATTTCGCCAAGACCCGCACCCAGATCAGCCAGCGCTTGATTTACGGCGGCTTGGTCGTCGATCACCACGGCCTGACGAAGATTCTGTGCGGCCAGCTTGATTTTATCGGAGGCGGATTTCCCTTGCTGTGCGGCGGTTTTCAGGTCGCTCATGGCGGCGCTGAGCTGCCGCGCGGCGGTTTCACCGATATCTCCGGCCTGTACCAGAGCGTCCAGCGCCGGTTCCAGCCGGGCGGCCAGTGTCGCCAGATCGTCGGATGCGTCGGACAGATTGTCCATAGCGGGGGAGAGCTTATCCAATGCGTTGGTGACCGCCACGGAAAGGTCGTTCAGCGTATCCACATTGGCATTTAGCAAATCCGCCGTCCGGTCGATCAGATCCTTGGAACTGTCTCTGGCGCTGTCGGCGGAGTCTCCCAGAGCGGTGAGTTTGGCGGAAATGTGGTCTGAGGTGCTGTCCGCATCGTTCAGCGCAATGTCGATCAAAGCGCTGAGGCGATTCAGCGCGGAGCGCAGCTTTTCCAGCGTGTCGCTGTCCGCACCCATGACAATGTATGGCTCACACTGTCCCGCGATGCCGCCCACGTCCTTGCGGCCCTGAATGTGCCCCGTGTTGGAACAGCCGGAGAGATATCCGGCCTGACGGCCCGCGATGCCGCCGATGTTATAACCCATGTGGGGATAGCCCACGCTTCCGCTGTTGACGCAGCTTTGAACCACGCCGCTGGAATAGCCCGCAATGCCGCCCACATCCTGCCAACCGGACAGAGAGCGTTCTCCGCTCTGGTCGGAGACGGTGGTGAGGGAGTCCAGGGCGGAGCCGTCTGCCAAAGCGGCCATATTTAAGGAATCGTCGGAGTTGGGGGAGATATTGACTCTGGTTCGGCTGGTGCAGGAAAGCAGCGTTCCGGCGTTTTTACCGCATACGCCGCCCGTCGCCTGTTCACCTTGAACGGTTCCGCTGACGGAGCAGGAGACGACCCGCCCGCCGGACTCGTTCACGCCGCAGACGCCGCCAATGTTGGAGCGGCCCTGCACCGCTCCGGAGAAAACACAAGCGGAGATGGTGCCCCGATTGGTTCCCGCAATGCCGCCCACACTGGAGGCCGAGCCGCCGGGGGCGACCGTTCCTTTCACCGTGAGATTTTTTACCACACCGCCGGGCTGAATATATCGAAACAGACCCTGATTGGACCCGTTTGCATGTACTTCCAGTCCGGAGATGGTGAAGTGGCCGCCGTCAAATATGCCGCCAAAGGTGGGGATGGGGGTAAAGCCGCAGCCGGTCAACACCAGATCGGTGGACAGACGGACGGTTTTCCCCTGCGACCAAGTGTCCAGTGTGCAGTTTTCCGCCAGATTCATCAGATCGGAGACGGAGGTGATGTAGATCACATCCGACGATTCCTCAACCGCCAGCGCGGCGGGGGAAACCAGCGAGAGCAGGAGAACCGCCGCAGTCAGCAGCGGAAAAAGACGTTTACGCATGGTGGGCGGCCTCCTCTCTGGACGCTGCTTCTCCGGTGGGGGACGGCAGCTCCGGGGTGGGCGGCTCCGGCGATGGCGGAAGGGCCTTGCTCTCTTCTTGGACAGTCCCGGCCTCCACATTGGCGTTGAGGCTGCCGATAATGGTGCCGTTGAAGTCCGCGTTGATAATGCCGGAGACATAGCCCCGGACGTGGCCGTTTACCCGCAGCGTCCCGGTGTTCGTCTGCAAAATCCCCTTGTGCTTGAGGGTAAACGCGGTTTTTTCGATAATCACGTCGCCCAGAAGCAGAATCTGGGGCAGAATGCCCATCACCAGCGCAATGGACAGAATGGTTCCCCGGCCAAGGCAGATGCCGATGGAGGAAATCGAGGTGTCGGAGGAGAGAAAGCCGATCAGCGTTCCGGCAGTGGCCAGAATGGTGCCGGAGGTGATGATGGTGGGAAACGCCGCGTTCAGCGATTCAATAGCGGCCTCCTTTAAAGGCATCTGGTTTTTCAATTGGGTATAGCGGTTGGTGATGACGATGGCGTAATCTATGTTCGCGCCCATCTGAATGGAGGATACGATCAGATAGCTCAGGAAGAACAGATTGCTCTGGGTCAAATAAGGGAAGGAGAAGTTGATCCAGATGCTGCCCTGAATCACCAGAATCAGCAGTACGGGAAGTCCCGCCGATTGGAAAGTGAACACCAGCACCAGAATTACGAAGACAATGGTTAAAATGGAGATCATGGCGTTGTCCCGGGCGAAGGAGGCGGACAGGTCATAATCGCTGGTGGAGTTGCCCACCAAGAAGACGTCCCCGGTGTAATACCGGGCGGCGGTTTGGTGGAGGGTGGTCAGAAAATCAAAGGTTTCCTGACTTTCTTCCGGGAGATTCAATTGCAGAACCATGCGGCTGTAATGTTCGCCCTTCAATTGCAGTTTTGCGTCGGTCAGCTGGACATAGAGATCGTTCATCTCTTCCGTCAGGTCGTTGTCCAGCGTTACATAGCCCTCCTCCATCCGGTCGTGGAGGAAGAGGAACATGTCAATCAGGGGGACGCTGTAACTGTCCAGCCCGCCCACCAGCTGACCGTAAGTTTCCTGATCCACCGCATAGGCAGAGTACAGCAGGCGGGCCACCTCAATGTCCAAATCCGTCAGTTCCGCGAACTGGCGGGGCGTGAGTCGGTCGGTGAGCATGTAGCCGTCCATGGCCTCGGTACTGGAGAGGGCGGTGACGGAATCAATTTGGGGCATGGATTCCAGCGCGCGGGCCAGACGGCCCTCCGCCTCATAGTCCCCGGTGGGAACCAGCAGCGCCAGCATATTGGTGGAGCCAAACGTCTCGTCCACCTTTTCCTGCGCAATCTGACTGTCGTTTTTTGTATAGGTGGTAAGGGTGCTGCTGCCGTATACATAGGGGCATTGATTGGAAAAGAAGAACGCTGCGATCAGCACCACCACAAAGATCGGCGGCATAACGAAGCGGCTTTTGTACACAAACCGGCCCCACACATTGATCTTGGGGACAAAGCTCTTGTGATGGGTACGGTCGATCAGGGAGCTGAAGCTCATCAAAAGTCCCGGCATCAGGGTGAACACGCTCAAAAGACTCAGCACAATGGATTTCATCAGGACAATGCCCAGATCATACCCGATGCGGAACTGCATAAAGGTCATGGCGAGAAGGCCGGAGAGCGTGGTGAGGCTGGAGCCGGAGATCTCCGGGATGGCCTTGCTCAGTGCGGAGATCACCGCCTCCCGCGCATCCTGCGTCAGCCGCTCCTCGGTGTAGCGGTGACAGAGGATAATGGCATAGTCAATGGCCAGAGCCAATTGCAAAACCACCGCCACGGAGTTGGAAATAAAAGAGATTTCACCCAGAAGAAAGTTGGTTCCCTTGTTCAACAGGGCGGCGGTTCCAAAGGTCACCAGAAGCACGGGAATCTCCATATATGTATGAGAGGTAAACAGCAGCACCAGACAGATGATGACCACGGCGATCAGCATGACCACCTGCATCTCGCTGGCGATGGAGTCCGACTGGGCGTTGCCCACCTCGCCGGTGTAATAGACATCGTACCCGGACAGGATATCCTTGATGCTGCTGAGCGCATCCGTACTGATGGAGTCCTCCGTCTCTCCGTCATAAGTGACGGAAAAGAGAGCCGCCGCATCCTTGTAGTGATCATCGGTGTCGTCAAAGGCCACGCTTTTCACGCCCCGGACCGTCTCCATTTTATGGGCCAGCGATTCCGCTTGGGCATAAGAGATGTTGTCCACCAGAATGTCGTTGGTGCCAAAGGTGGTGAACTCCGTATCCATGATGGTCAGGCCCTGACGAGTCTCCGTGGAGTCCGGGAGATAGGCGGTGATGTCGTTGTTCACCTGCACCCATCCGCTGGCGATGAAGCAGAAGATTGCAAGGCCCACGTATAAGAGATAAAACGCCTTGCGCTTATCCACGATAAACGCCGCGGCCTGTTCCACAGGGGACTGCTTTTCACTGCCTCTTTCGGTTTGTTTGCTCAAACTTGAAAAACCTCCTTCATCACTCTGCACCGCCAAAGGCCGTGCGCGGCGATGATATGACTTTTTGCTAGTTTACTCTTTCTAGGGGGAAGAAACAACCGTTTTGCAAAAATTTCGTATAAAAAGTGGCAAAATGCTGGTGAAAAGTTTGACAAATTCAGGAAACGCGCGTATAACAAAAGCAGCAAAAAAGGTCGCGGGTCAGGTGGCTGTTCTTGCCCGCGGAATGGAGGAAAGCATGAGCGAACAGATGGATTTTCTGCGGACGGAGGGCGTGAACCAGCGCCTTTTAGACGCAGTGGAGGACTGGCGGACAAAGCAGGCTCCGGCTGGACAAAACGTGGCCCACCGGATTCCAAAGCCCCGCTATCCCTATTACGGAAAGGACGTGTGGGAAGAGGCGATCTCTGCCCTCTTGAGCGGAGAGCATCTGCTGCTGGTTGGCCCAAAGGCCACCGGAAAAAATGATTTGGCGGAAAATCTTTCCGCTCTGTTTGGCCGTCCTCAGTGGGACGTGTCCTTTTACATCAATACCGATGCGGCGTCCCTGATCGGCACGGATACCCTTGCGGATGGAGAGGTTTCCCTGCGTCACGGGCCAATTGCCCGCTGTGCGCTGGAAGGGGGCTTTGGCATTTTGGACGAAATAAACATGGCCAAAAACGAATCGCTGGCGGTGCTCCACGCCACGCTGGATTTCCGCCGCTGCATCGACGTGCCGGGATATGACCGCATCCCCTTGTCGGACGCCACCCGCTTCATCGCCACCATGAACTATGGCTATGCCGGAACCCGGGATCTGAACGAAGCGCTGGCCTCTCGGTTCCTTGTCATTGACATGCCGCCCATCACGGAGGAAAATTTGTTGAAGCTGCTGAACCGGGAATTCCCGGGGTTGAAATCAGCCTATGCCCAGCAGTTTATGTGCCTGTTCACCGACATCCGCAAAAAGTGCGACAGCGCGGAAATTTCCACCAAGGCGCTGGACCTGCGGGGGCTTTTGGCCGCGATCCGCCTGATGCGGCAAGGGCTGCCCGCTGCGCGGGCGCTGGAGCTGGGCATTGTGAACAAGTGCTTTGACGATTTCGAACGTCAGCTGGTTCAGGACGTGGTCCGGGGCCGCATTCCGGAGGACTTGACGGGGCATGACGCCTTTGAAGATTGATGGAAATTCAGGAGAATGAAAAGCGCCGGGCCAGAAATCAGGTTTGGACCGCGGCGGAGGAATACGAGTTTGAGCCGAGTTTGAAGACCTATGACGCCGAGGGCCGGGCGGACCTGTATTGGAACACGGTGGTGGGCTGCGTCCGCCGGGACTGGGGCGGGGCGCTGGAGACTTTGTTTGCCTCCTTTGAAGGCTCTGTGGACAGTCAGCTCTATGAGCAGCTTACTTGGTTGGGGTTGGAGAGCGCGGTGTTTGACCGGGAGAGGGACCGCCGTCCGGCGATTCCCGCTCTGCGGCGGGGATACGCGCGGCGGGCGCTGGCGGAATATGAGCGCTTTCCCTCCGACCGGCCCATCCACGTTCTCTCCGCCGGGCGCTGCCGGGAGATTCTGGGGCAGGACGCGGCGCTTTCACTGCGGGACAGCGAGATTCTGGCGGCGTTGGATCTGCCCGGCGATTTGGATGGTCCAGCGCTGGCCCAGCGGCTCCAAGGGGTGCTGACCACCTATTTTGGATATCTCCCCGGCGACGGTGCGCAGTCCGCGTCCGAGGACACGCCCACCGGCAAAAAGCGCCGCCTGTTCGGCGCTCGGCGGGGAAACCGGGTTCGTCTGCCCGCAGTCCGGGGGTTTGGATACGGCTTTGGAGAACACAGTCAGGATCAGACCGGAGAAGGCGGCCCAGCGCCTTTGCGACGTCTGGGGGAGATGACCCTTGCCCAGAGTGAAGAAGCGCTGCGAAGCTATATCGCCAGCTATTTCGGAACGCCGCTGTACTCCAAGGATCAAGTGCAAAAGCTGGAACAGGAGCTGTGCGTGGGCGACCACAAAAACTGCAAGCTGTACTACGCACGGGGCGGAGACGATCTAGACAAAACCGCCCGGGGCTATGCAGGCGCCCAGCGCCGGGCGGCATTGAAGCAGATGGAGAAGAACAAGGCCGCCTATGACGCGGATTTGACGCGGAATCGGGCCAGCATTGTCCGGCTCACCGCCCGCATCCGCAATGCCATGCTGGCCCACTTGCAGCCAACGGTGGTGCGGAGTGCCGCGGGTGTTCTGGACGCCATGCGGGTCTGGCGGGCAGAGGCGCTGAACGACGACAAGGTTTTCAACCGGACGCTGCGGGGCGACATGGGGGATTTGTGTGTGGACATTCTGTTGGACAGTTCCACATCCCAGACCCAGCGGCAGGAGACGGTTTCCGCCCAAGGGTACATGATTGCAGAGAGCCTGACCCGCTGCGGCATCCCCGTGCGTGTGACGGCGTTCTGCTCCCTCAGCGGATACACGATCATGACCCGCTTCCGGGACTATCAGGAGACGAAGCGCAACGAGAATATCTTCCACTACTTCACCACCGGCTGCAATCGGGATGGTTTGGCCGTTCGCGCTTTGGGACGGGAGCTGGACAACGCGCCCTGCGAACACCGATTGGTTATCATTCTCTCCGACGCCAAGCCCAACGATGTAATCAAGATCGCTCGCGGCAGCAGCTATCTTGATTACGCGGAGCAGACCGGCGTGCTGGACACCGCCCGGGAGGTCCGGGTTATCACCCGCACCGGTGCGGCGGTAATCTGCGTGTTCACGGGGGACGACGAAGACCTGCCCTCCGCTCGAACCATCTACGGGCGGAACTTCACACGCATCCGGCAGCTGGATCAGTTTGCCGACACGGTGGGGAGCCTTATTCAAAATCAGATTCGCAATCTGTGAGCCTCGTCCAGACGGCGTTTTCCGTCTGCCCCGGATAAAAAATCAGGAGGAGTGGACGGCGGGCCGGAACCGTGATAAAATAACAAGGCTCACGGGCCGGCGGCCCCAACAGTCATATTTTTACGCCGCCGGTAAATACTGTATAAAAATGAGGGAGGGAGGATGACGCGATGAACAACTCCACTATGCGGCCACTGCCGAAAAACAAGTTTTGGAGAGGCATCTGCCTGATGGCGCGGCGGTATATGCGGCACAATGTGACCATACAGAGCGCGGCGCTGGCCTTTTTCCTGCTGTTTGCCATCTTCCCCATGCTGATTTTTGTCAGTGCTCTGCTGGGTCTGCTGCATCTGAATGTGGCCGTAACGCTGGCGGACTTGGGAGAGATTTTGCCCAAGGTGGCAGTGGATTTTATTGGGGTGTATCTCGTCCATGTGGAGGCAAATTCCAACGTGCGCCTTTTGATGTTCGGCTTGGTGTTCTCCATTTACTTTCCCATGCGGGCGGCCAACACGCTGATGCGCTCCGTGCGCACGGCTTATCACCTTGGCCCGCCGCGGCATGCGGTGGTGCACCTGATCCGGACGCTGGCCTATACGGTTCTGCTGCTGTTGACGCTGGTGCTGACTCTGACGCTGATGAGCGTCAGCAACACGGTTCTTCAATACGCGGTGGAGCATTTTCACCTGCCCCAGTTCGTGGCGGAGCTGTGGGCCACGCTGCGTTTCCCGCTGGCGGCGGTGGTGGCGTGCTTTGCACTGCTGGCTCTGTATGCCATCACACAGGATTCCCGCCAGCCTTGGCGGAATCTGCTTCCGGGTGTTCTGGCTTCATTGGCGGCGTGGCTGGTTCTGTCGTGGATTTATGCCATCTACATGGAGAATATTGCAAACTACTCCCTGCTGTACGGCTCCATCGGCACGGCAATGGCCCTGCTGGTGTGGCTGTATATGAGCGCGGCAACGCTCATTATGGGGGCGGAGCTGAACGGGACGCTGATCTCCCTGCGTAGGGAGGAAAAGGACGGCCTGAGCGAGGAATAGTGAGAAATAAAGAGGAGGGAGTCCCTTTGGGCCCCCTCCTTTACATTCCTTCCGAAATGCGATAAAATAGCCACAAATCGGTTGCTTTGGCGATTACTCCCATTTATTGCAACAACGCTTTGCGCCTGCGATAAAATAGCCGCAAAGCAGCTAAAAGATTGATACCATTTATCGCAACAACGCTTTGCGCCTGCGATAAAATAAACAGGATTTGGCATACTGTACATCAGAAAGGATGGATGAACATGGATCATGAGGAAAAGTTAAAGGAATATGCCGCCCTGCTGGTTCAGGTGGGGCTGAATGTGCAAAAGGGGCAGACTCTGGTGATCTCCGCCCCGGTGGAGTGCGCGTGGTTTGCCCGGATGTGCGCCGCTGAGGGCTATGAGGCGGGCTGCCGCGAAGTGGTGATGAACTGGAACGATGACGCGCTGAACCGCATGAAATATCTCTGTGCGGCGGAGGACGTATTCGACAGCGTTCCCCTCTGGCGGCGGCACTTTTTTAATGATTACGCGCAGGAGGGCGCGGCGTATCTGGCGATTTCCGCCAGCGACCCGGAAAACCTGAAGGGCGTGGATTCCAAGCGGCTCGTCCGCGCGCAGCAGGCCAGCGGCAAGGGCCTGCGGGAGTTTGACCGTCTTCAGATGTGCGGCGGATTCCCGTGGTGCATCGCCTCCATCCCCATCCCCTCGTGGGCAAAGCGGGTGTTCCCCGGCATTTCGGAAGACGAGGCGATGAATCAGCTGTGGGATGCAATTTTTGCCGCCGTCCGCATCAGCGGAGACGGCAAGGCTGTTGAAAAATGGAAGCAGCATCTATCGACGCTGGCCCAGCGGAGGGAAAAGCTGAACGCGCTGAATTTCAAGTCTCTCCATTACACGAATTCCCTCGGTACGGATTTGAGGGTGGAGCTGCCGGAGGATCATATCTGGGAAGCTGGCGACGATGTGACCTTGAAGGGGCAGGAATATATCGCCAACATTCCCACGGAGGAGCTGTTCACCTCTCCGCTGAAAACCGGGGTCAACGGCGTGGTGTATTCCTCCGTACCGCTGGTCAATGACGGCAATATCATCGACAAGTTCCATTTTGTCGTCAAGGACGGCAAAATAGTGGAGGCGCATGCGGAGAAGGGCGAGGAGACGCTGAAGGCCGCTATCTCCGTGGACGAGGGCGCGTCTTACTTTGGCGAGGTGGCATTGGTTCCCTATGACAGCCCCATTTCCAATCAGAAGATTCTCTACTACAATACCCTTTTTGACGAAAACGCCGCCTGCCACATCGCCTTCGGCGAGGCTTATCCCTGCCTGAAAGGCGGCCAGCAGATGAGCCGCGACGAGCTGAAGCTGCGGGGGCTGAACGATTCCATCACCCATGTTGACTTTATGGTGGGAACCAAAGACCTCTCCATCATGGGGACGACCCACGACGGGAAAGAAATTCCCGTGTTTGTCAACGGAAACTTTGCCATTTAAGGGAGGACGGAAGACCAATGCCGTATCAAAAGAGAGAAAGCGACGAAAACGTCTTGATCGTCGAGGGAGGGGTTGTGACCGGAGACGTGACGCTCGGGAAGGGCGTTAATGTCTGGTATTACGCCGTGCTCCGGGGCGACTGGGGCCGCATCGAGGTGGGAGAGAACACCAACATTCAGGATCACTGCCTGCTCCACGAGGGAACCGTCGTTGGCCGGGGCTGTACCGTGGGCCATGGGGCCATCCTTCATGGCTGCACCGTGGGGGACAACACCCTGATCGGCATGGGCGCTGTGGTTTTGAACGGGGCGCGGATCGGGAACGACTGCCTTGTGGGCGCCGGGGCGCTGGTCACCGGAAAGCTGGACGCGCCGGACGGGTCCATGATTCTAGGCAGTCCCGCCAAGGTGGTCCGGTCCCTGACGGCGGATGAGATCGAGAGCAACCGGGCGGAGGCCCGGTTGTATCTGGCGGCGGCGGAAAACTACCGCCGGAACTGAGACGCAGCGAAACGACGGAAAGTCAGCGGGGAAAACGTTTGCTTTCAGCTTATTTTCCCTTGCAATGGGCGGAAAAGTTCGGTATACTTCCTTTTCAGCGGGAAAAATGCCGCCGCGGATGCGGCGGCTCCCGGCAAGCAGGAGGTTTTCATGAAAAAGCGCCTTTCCCCCCAGACGCTCCGTGCGTTTAAAATGTCCCTGCCCATCTTTGTGGAGCTGTTGTTGCAGCTGCTGGTGGGCAATGTGGATCAGATCATGCTGAGTCACGTGGCCCAATCCTCCGTGGCGGCGGCGGGAAACGGCAATCAGGTTATGACGGTGGTCATCATTGTGCTGGACGCCATGAGCGCCGCCACCACGATTTTGATGACCCAGTACATCGGCGCGAAAGAAGAGAACCAATGCGGGCGGGTCTGCGCCGCCAGCTTTGTGATCGTGGGGGCGTTCAGCCTTGCGGCGGGAGTATTCCTGCTGTGCTGGCCCGGCGCGCTGTTCTCGCTTTTGCGAACCCCGGAAGAGGCGTTTTACGAGGCCGTTCTCTATACCCGCGTGGTGGGTGGTGCGGTGATCATTCAGGGGTTTTATTTTGTGTTCTGCGCCGCGCTGCGGAGCTTTTCCCTCCTGCGGGAGGTAATGCTTTCCGCCGTAGTGATGAACGTGGTAAACATCTGCGGCAACGCCGTTCTCATCAACGGACTGTTCGGCGCGCCGCGCCTTGGCGTGCTGGGCGCGGCCATCTCCACGGATTTGAGCAAGATTCTGGGGCTGTGTCTGGTGATGTGGGTGTTCCATAAAAGATGCGGAATCCGCCTGAAGTGTAGCCTTCTGCGGCCCTTCCCGGCGGATATGGTCAAAAAACTTCTCTCTGTGTCCACGCCCGCGGGCGTGGAGTCCCTTTCTTACAATGTGTCTCAAATCTTCATTCTGCGCTTTATCAACCTAATGGGTACCACCGTGATTGCCACCAAGGTCTACGCCAGCATTTTTGCCAACGTGGCCTATGTGTACACAATTGCCATTGCGCAGGCAACCCAGATTTTGATCGGCTATCTGCTGGGCGCGGAGCGGCGGGACGAGGTGGACCCCCGGGTCTGGTCCACCACCCGAATCGCGCTGTTTGTGGGGGAACTGCTGACGCTGCTGATCTTCCTGTTCGCGGACCCGCTGTACTCCATCTTTACCCCGGACCCGGCTATCCACGCGCTGGGAAAGCAGATTCTTCTCGTGGAGTTCTTCTTGGAGATTGGCCGGGCGGTGAACATCGTCATGGTCCGCAGCCTGACCGCCGCAGGCGATGTGTGGTATCCCGTAATCGTGGGCTTTTTTTCCATGTGGCTGGTCGCGGTACTGGGCGGCTGGCTGCTGGGTGACGTGGCGGATTTTGGATTGGTTGGCATTTGGGTTGCCATGGCCTGCGATGAGTGCTTCCGGGCGGTGCTGTTTGTCTTCCGCTTCCGCCACGGGGACTGGTGCAAAAAGCGGCTGATCGACGCGCCCGTCTCTTGACGGGGAGTTGCTGCACTCGCCGGCAAATTTTTTAACAGCCTTTGTTTTCCGGCCCCGCGGCCTGTGGAATTTCCCTAAAAGGAGACGTTATGGAATTTAACAAAAAGACTGTGCGGACTGTGGCGCTGGCGGCCTTTGCTGTGCTGGCCGGGTACTGGTGTCTGCAAAATCTGTCCCCCATCGGCAAGACGCTGCAGGCGCTGTTGAGTCTGGCATCCCCGTTTTTGCTGGGCTGTGCCATCGCATTTATTTTAAACGTGCCCATGCGGGCCGTGGAGCGGCATTTGGGAAGCGGCGGAAAACGATTGGCAAAGCTCCGCCGCCCCGTGGCCTTTATGTTGACGCTGGCTCTGGTGGCGGGCGTGCTGGCTCTGGCGGGCCTGGTGGTCGTCCCCAATCTGGGGGAGGCTGCATCGTCTGTGGCCGAGCAGGCGCAGAGCTTTTTCACCCAGCTCCCGGAAAGGTTGGCGGAGCTGGAGGCGAGACTGCCTGAACTGCAAATGGCGCTGGCAAGTCTGGAGGTGGACTGGACAAGTTTGTCCAACAAGGCGCTGGAGATGCTCCAAAGCCTTGGCAAGACTTTGGTGAATTCCGGTGTGGGCGGCGTTCTCAGCGGTGTGAGCATTGTTGGCAGCGTGGTCAGCGGCGTGAGCACATTTGTCATCGGGCTGGTTTTTGCGATCTACCTTCTGCTGCAAAAGGAGAAGCTGGGAGGTCAGGTCCGCCAATGCCTGTATGCCCTGCTGCCGGAACGGGTGGCGGACCGGGTGCTGGAGATCGCGGCCCTCTCTAACCGGACGTTTTCCAGTTTCCTCTCTGGGCAGTGTCTGGAGGCCGTGATTCTGGGTACCATGTTCGCCGTATCCATGGCGATTTTCCGGATGCCCTATGCGTTGCTGGTGGGTGTTCTGATTGCGCTGACGGCCCTGATTCCCATCGTGGGGGCGTTCATCGGCTGCGGCGTTGGGGCGCTGCTGATTTTGCTGGTGAATCCGATTCAGGCACTGTTGTTTATCGTTTTGTTCCTCGTCCTGCAGCAGGTGGAGGGAAACCTGATCTATCCCCATGTGGTGGGGTCCTCCGTGGGACTGCCTTCTATCTGGGTGCTGGCGGCGGTCACGGTGGGCGGAAAGCTCATGGGCATCATCGGGATGCTGCTGTTTATTCCCCTCTGCTCGGTGCTGTACGCCCTATTCCGGCAGTATGTGAAAGACCGCCTTTCGGGGAAAAAGATTTCCCCGGCAAAATTGCGGCCCAGCAAACCTCTGCCCCATAAGGCGGCGGAAAAGCATCCGCATACCGGCGGAGGTGGGAAGCCCCCCCGCACTTGAGAAAATGGACGAATGGGTTTTCACACCGGTATCAAGTCAAAAAAGGATGGGCCTCTCCGAGAGAGGCCCATCCTTTGCTTGTTTCGTAAAATGCGAAAAAGTTATTTGGTACCGAAGATGCGGTCGCCCGCGTCGCCAAGACCGGGGATGATATAGCCGTGTTCATTCAGATGGTCGTCCAGCGCCGCGATATAGACCTCCACGTCCGGATGGTCCTTCTCAATGCGGGCGATGCCCTCCGGCGCAGCCAGCACGTCCATAAGCTTGATGTGCTTGCAGCCATATTCCTTCATAAAGCTGATGGCGGCGGAGGCGGAACCGCCGGTGGCCAGCATGGGGTCGACGATGATCACATCCCGCTCCGCGATATCGGCGGGCATCTTGCAGTAGTATTTCACAGGCTCCAGCGTATCCGGATCACGGAACAGGCCGATATGGCCCACCCGCGCGGCGGGAATCATTTTCAAAACCCCGTCCACCATGCCAAGGCCTGCTCGCAAAATGGGAACGATGGCCAGCTTTTTGCCGGCAATGGTCTTGAAGACGCCGGGAGCCACGGGAGTTTCAACCTCCACGTCCTCCAACGGCAGGTCGCGGGTGGCTTCATAAGTCATCAGCATAGCAATTTCCGAGACAAGCTCCCGGAAGTCCTTGGTGCTGGTGTCCTTGCTGCGCAGAATGGTCAGCTTGTGCTGAAGCAGGGGATGGCTCAGGATGTGGATGTTGTCGTTCATGTTCCGTTCTCCTTTTTTTTTCGGTCTTGCAAGCGCTCCGCTTGTGCGGGGCGCAGATAAACGGGGGAGAGTGCCTGCGCGGTGGTCAGCTTTCCGGCGGCCGCAAGCTCTTCGGCGGCCAGAGCAACACCTACGGCATTTTGATGCAGCAGCCGCTGGGGAGCCAGCGCGCAGGAAACGCCGGCTTGCGTCAGCGCCGCTTGGCACAGCGTGCCGCCGTCACCCACGGCAATCTTGGGCCGGTGATTGTTTCGCAGCTCCTCAGCCAATTCAGAAAGGCCGATGGCCCGGTCTTCCGTCAGGCGGGTGAGGATTCCGTCCTTTGCCTCAAATAGAGCGTTGTATACCTGCGAGCGTCTGGCGTCCATGGCGCAGACGATCAGTCCGTCCATGTGGGCAAGACCCAGCGCCATAGCCTCCAGCGTGGAGACGGCGGCGGCGGGAAGTCCCGCGGCAAATGCCAGTCCCTTCGCGGCGGCCACGCCGATGCGGATACCGGTGAAAGATCCCGGCCCCACGGCAACCGCCACCGCACCCAGCTCCTCCATGCGCAAGTCTGCGTTTTTCAGCATGGATTCCACCATGGGCATCAGTGTCCGGCTGTGGGTCAGTCCAGTGTTCTGATAGCAGGAGGCCAAAATCTGCTTGCCCTCCGTCACTGCGGCGGAACAGGCTTTCGCTGAGGTTTCCAGTGCTAAAATCTTCAAGTTTCCGCCACTCCTTCCACTGTGATGCTTCTCCAATTGTCGCTTTCCGGACAGCGGGTGATTTCCACCCATATTGTGTCCTGCGGCAGGGCGTCGCCCACCCGTTCGCTCCACTCCACGGCGCACACGCCGCCCCGGGACAGATAGTCTTCCCAGCCGATGTCGAACAGCGCGTCCGAATCCGGCAGGCGGTACATGTCGAAGTGGAACAGGGGAATTTTTCCCTCGTATTCATTGACAATCGTAAAAGTGGGGCTGGTGACCCGGCCTGTGCAGCCCAAGCCGCGGGCAAGACCGCGGGTAAACGCCGTCTTCCCCATGCCAAGATCGCCTCGATAGGCCAGCACAGTGCCCGGAATCAGCTGCTTTCCAAGCGTTTCGCCAATGAATTCCGTCTCTTTTTCGCTGTGGGACAGATATTTCATGCCCGCGCACCCTTCCTTTCACAAAAAATTGCCTGAAATAGTATAGCACAGTTTCTCTCACATGTAAAAACAAATTTCATCGGTTTACACGCCGCCTCGCCTGTGGTATACTAAATCAGCGTAAAATCTCTGATTTTCTGATAGAGTCACCCAGCTTTGAAATCCTTGGGCTGTTAAAGCGGCCGCGCAAAGCGCGGTGCACAACGCAGTTGTGCAAATAACGGATACAGCAAGATAAAGCGCGCTTCGCGCACAAACCGGTAAAGCCGGTAACTGAAATCCGTTCTGGATTTTGGTGAATCAACAATAGGAGTTGCCATGTTCAACCGTCTTCGCGATACTCTTTCCGATTTTGTCCAGCAGGCCGATCTGGTTCTTCTGGGCCTTTGCTGCGGGTCCACACTGTTTGGCATGGTGCTGATTGCCAGCGCCACCAACTATCTGGGAAGCGGCAGTATGATCCGCTATGTGGGCGTTCAGGGCGCGGCGATGCTGATCGGCCTTGTGGCCTACATCTTTTTGTCTATGGTAGATGTGGAGCTGCTGGTGAAGCATTGGAGAATTATTCTGGCGGTCAGCGTCGTTTTCATTCTTCTGCTGCGCACGCCTCTGGGCGTCACCCGGAACGGAAACCGGGCTTGGCTGGAAATCCCGCACATCCCCTTTTCGATCCAACCGGCGGAAGTGGTAAAGATCACGTTTATCATCCTGCTGTCCAAGCAGTTTGAATGGATCAAGGAACAGCGGCGGGAGCTGAAAAGCCTTGGAAGCGTTGCAATGCCTGCCGCGCATCTGCTGTTTATGGTGGGGCTGATCTACGTGGTGTCCAGCGACATGGGCAGCGCGTTGGTCTATGTGTTTATTTTTGTGTGCGTCGCGCTGGTTGCGGGCATTGCGTGGCGGTGGTTTCTGCTGGGCGGCGCGGGGATGACGGCGGGCGTTTTGGCGCTGTACTTCATGAATAAGCTCCCGTCCCATATGTCGGACCGGTTTCATGTGCTGTTTGACCACAGCTTCGACCCGCAGGGCGTTGGCTGGCAGCAGACGCGGGGACTTCTTGCGCTGGGCAGCGGCGGCTGGTTTGGGCAGGGCCTGTTTAACGGAACCCAAACCCAAGCGGGCCGCGGATCTCTGCCGGAGCGGCACACGGATTTTATTTTTGCCATGATCGGCGAGGAACTGGGCTTTTTCGGATGCCTGCTGGTTATTCTGCTGCTTACGGCCATCATCCTGCGCTGTCTTTGGGTGGCGAGGCAGGCTTCGTCGGACTATGCCAGGCTGGTGTGCGTCGGGATGGCGGGAATGCTGATTTTCCAGACGGTGGAGAACATCGGCATGTGTCTGTTTGTCATGCCGGTCATCGGTTTGACGCTGCCCTTTTTCAGCTATGGAGGCTCGTCCATCGTTACGCTGTATGCCGCCATGGGAATCGTCTCGGGCGTGAAGAAGCGGGGACTGACGAAGTGGAAACGATAGCAAAATCATAGAAATGACAAAGCTCCGTACCCTGACACGGTCAGGGTACGGAGCTTTTTTGGTCATACATCCTCCACAAACAACATTCCGGGGACCTTGCGCAGAGCTTCCAGAAGAAGCTCTGCATCGCTCTCCCGACCGGTGCGCTGGAGATCCAGAATGGACCCCGCGCCGTCGCGGCCTTCCTGCCCGAGGTATTCGGTATGGGTCACATGCCAGCCCTCCGCACGGATGGTCTGCAAGATTGCGGAGAAGGGAAGCTCCACCGTGTGTTCCACATAAATCCGCAAAACGGTGGATGCCTTTAGATACCGCTGGTCCAGATTGTTCAAAAACACGATCACGCCAAACAGGAACAGGCACATGATGACGGCGGCCTCGTAGAATCCGATGCCGATGGCAAGGCCCATGCAGGCGGAGGCCCACAGGCCCGCCGCAGTGGTCAGTCCCTTGACCTGCTGTCCCCGTTGGTGGCCCGTGATGACAATCGTACCCGCCCCCAGAAAACCGATGCCGCTGATGACCTGAGCGCCCAGACGGGCGGGGTCGGCGTTGGGATTGAAGTAGAGCGTCAGATATTGGTTCACCAGCATCACGGCGGTGGCGCCGATGCACACCACCACATGGGTCCGAAGTCCCGCAGCGTGCCGTTTTTTCCCCCGCTCAAAGCCGATCATCGCGCCGCAGATCACGGACAGGGTGAAGCGGAACACGATGGAGGCCAGCGTCAGCTCCCGCAGGGGGTCTAAAAATGTCAGTAAAGTAGTGGACATGAAAAAGCACCTCCGATTGTCTATCTTATAAGAATATGCCGGGAACTGGAAAAATCCAAGTGAAACGGCAGACCGCTGCCGAGTCCGGCAAAGGTGTCAAACAACTTGTGATTCGACCGGGAACGGCACGACCGGCTCCCGCGCGGTCAGGTCGATAAACAGCTGCATCAGCGGACTGACCCACTTGTTTTTATGCCGCCCGCAAACTGCGGTGATGACGGGGGAGGCAATTTCCGTTTCGATTTCCACCAGCTCGCCCCGTGCCAGTTCGTCCTCAATGGTGAATCGGGGAAGAATGGTGACGCCCACATCATTTTTCACCAGATTTTTAATGGTGGGGATGCTCCACAGCTCAATGGTGTGATCCAGCCGAATCGAGCGTTCCCGCAGATATTGCTCAAACATCTGGCGGAAGATGCAGGTCGGCTCGTTGATGACGAGCGGGACGGGAATTCTCTGATCCGGCGTTTGAAAGTCGGGATGATTCCGCCGAGTCTCCGCAGACGCCACCAGCGCAATGGGACAGCGGTCGAAGGGATGGGCGACAAGATTGGACCCAAAGCCGCCAACCTCCTGATAGAAGACGCCCAGATCCAGCGTACCATCCAAAAGCCCGTCCCGGATGTCGCAGCAGCTCATGGAATGGAGAAACAGCCGCGCCTCCGGCGCACGCCGGTGCAGCTCCTTCAAAATAGGCGGCAGACGATAGCACAGCAGCGTCTCGCCAACGCCGATGCGCAAGTCGCCCCGATATTCCGAAAGCCCGTCCCCAAAGCAGCGCATCCGCTCCACGGACGCCATCACCTCTTTTACATAGGGGATCAACTGCTCTCCGGCCTTCGTCAGGATCATCCGCCGTCCGATTTTTTCAAACAGTGCCGCGCCAAGCTCTTGCTCCAGCTGCCCGACCTGAAAGGTGATGGTAGACTGGGTGTAATTCAGCTTATTCGCCGCCCGGGAAAAGCTGCCCTCTTCCACAATGGTGCGGAAGGTGTTCAAGTATTTGAGGTCCATTCCGGCTCCTCTCTGATATTTCAAAAATATTGCAGGATCAATTTAAATCATTTGATTTGATTGCATAAACTGTTTATGCTATGATATCCCCAAAGAAAGACGATTGCAACAGGCAGCGCAAAAGTTCCGATTTGCGGTCATGCTCCAATCATCAGGGGGATTTTTTATGAATTTTGCGGCATTTTACTCCTATGTGTTTCTCTCTGCCTATACGCCGGGCCCAAACAACATCATGTCCATGACCAATGCAGGGAAGTATGGCTTGAAAAAGGCGTTTCCCTTTAATCTGGGGATTCTAATCGGATTTTTGGCAGTCATGTCCTGCTGCGCGGCGTTTTGCGCGCTGCTGTACGACTTTATTCCCGCAGTCCAGCCAGTGATGCTGTGGGTGGGTGCGGCGTATATTCTGTGGCTGGCGTGGACTGTGTGGCGGGACAAACCTCATGAGGAGAAGCGGGGCGCGGCTCGGTCCAACAGCTTGATGGCCGGGCTGCTGCTGCAATTTGTGAACGTGAAGGTGATCCTGTACGGGATCACGGTCATGTCCTCCTTTGTCCTGCCGAATTACCACAGCTTTGCCGCCGTGGCGGGATATGTGGTGCTACTGTCGCTGATCGGTTTTTCCGGAACCTGCTGCTGGCTGCTGTTTGGAGCCGCCGTGGAACACTTTTTCAAGCAATACGGCAGAATTCTAAACGCAATTATGGCATTGCTGCTGGTGGCCTGTGCGGCGTCCATGCTGATGGAGCTGGGAAAATAACGGACAGATTACATGAACTGCGCCGCGGCTCCCTGTGCTTGTTTAAAAGCGCGGGGAGCCTTTTTCTGCGTTTCAGGCAAAGCAATCTTTTTTCTTGCAATTTTTCGCGCTGTGTGCTATACTGACCAATATGAAAATAATTCTCAAATTGAAAGGGAGATCTGTTTTGAAGAAGCACTTGATACGGTTACTGGCGGCACTGTCCGCTGCGGCGCTGCTGTCTGGCTGCGGAGGCACGGCGTCTGCGCCCGCTGCCTCCGCCGAGCCGAAGGAAGAATTGCAGGTGACGGCTACCGTTTTCCCCGCCTATGATTTTGCCCGGGCTGTCTGCGGCGATTTGGCGGAGGTGACGCTGTTGCTGCCCCCCGGTGCGGAGAGTCACAGCTATGAGCCTACCCCGCAGGACATTTTGACGGTGGGGGACAGCGACCTGTTTTTATATCTGGGCGGAGAGTCCGACGCATGGGTAGAGACACTGCTGGATTCCATTGACGGCGGCGTGCAGAAAATGAAAATGATGGACTGTGTGGAATTGAAGGAAGAGGCTGAAACGGAGGGAATGACCGCTGAGGAGGAGCATGAACATGGCGCGGGAGAGGTTTTAGAGTATGATGAGCATGTCTGGACCTCTCCGGTAAACGCAGCCGCCATTACCACTGCTATCGGTGAGCGTATGGCGGAGTTGGACCCGGACCATGCAGAGGCTTATCAAGCCAACGCTGCGGATTATGCGGGAAAGATTCTGGAGCTTGACGAAAAGTTCAACGACTTTTTTGAAACTGTCACCAATAAGACGATGGTGTTTGGGGATCGGTTCCCTCTGCGCTATTTTGCGGACGAGTACGGACTGGACTGCTACGCAGCATTTCCGGGGTGCAGCACTCAGACGGAGCCTTCCGCCGCCACCATTGCGTTTTTGACGCAGAAGGTAAAAGAAGAGGGTCTGGGGACGGTGTACTACATCGAGTTCTCCAACCATCTGGTGGCGGACAGCATCGCGGAGTCTGCCGGAGCGCAGACCGCACTGTTCCACAGCTGCCACAATGTGTCCGAGGCGGATATGGATGCGGGCGCGACGTATCTAACCCTGAT